>Ga0129310_1000177_pt1 | contig 88332 bp, 69 predicted proteins | sample Go1ome_2_FD_94433 | JGI IMG/M metagenome (GOLD analysis project Ga0129310, IMG submission 94433) | Western lowland gorrila individual fecal microbial communities from Wisconsin, USA - Go1022A metagenome | ecosystem: Host-associated > Mammals > Digestive system > Large intestine > Fecal | place... | reverse complement strand
TTGCGGAGGGGACATGGGAGTCCGCCGGTGCTTAGCGAGGTTCCTCACGAGCTTAGCATTCCGATGCGCACTCCAAAGAGTGCAAACGGTCCCCGCAGCAATTCATTCCGGCCGGATTCCCCCCTCACGACATCCTCCAACCGGGGACGGAAGACTCAGCCAGCCCTCTCACCACACCGGACATGGTTCGTTCCGGACGCGTCCTCCCAACCTCAGTTAAATCTCTATTTCTCTTCCTTCTTCCCGCCCTGCGGCAGAATCTGCATCTGAACCGTCTTATTCTTAAGCTCCGGATTGGAATTCATCTCCTGCAGTATTTTGCGTCCGCAGCACTGTTTGAATTTCTTGCCGGAACCGCATGGACACGGATCATTTGGATAAATCTTTTTCGCCTCACGCTTTTTCGGCGCATTGACGGCGGTATCATCCTTGTTGGTTCCCGTCACCTTGGCCGCCGGTTCACGCTCCACCTTCTGCTCCACACGGATATGGAACAGGATGCGCACTGTATCTTCACGGATTGCGGCAGTCATGCTGTCGAACATCTCATATCCGCTCATCTTATACTCTACCAGAGGATCTCTCTGGCCATATGCCTGGAGGCCGATACCTTCACGGAGCTGATCCATATCATCAATATGAGCCATCCATTTTGCATCGATTACTTTCAGAAGAATAACACGCTCGATCTCACGGATCTGCTCTGCCTCCGGGAACTCTGCTTCCTTGGCTTCGTAAAGCTTTGTGGCAGCCTCCTTCAGCATGTGCTTTAATTCATTCTTCTTCATATCCTTCTGATCGTCTTTCAGCGCGACAGGAGGAAGCGGAATAATCGGAAGCAGCAGTGTATTCAGCTCCGTCAGATCCCATTCTTCTGTTCCCTGTTCATCAGAGATGGACATATCCACAGCATTTTCTACAATATCCGTAATCATCTTCATAATTACGGTTCTCATGCTTTCACCGTTTAATACGCGGCGGCGCTCGTCATAAATGACCTCACGCTGCTCGTTCATAACCTCATCATATTTCAGCAGGTTTTCACGGATGCCGTAGTTGTTGTTCTCGATCTTCATCTGGGCTTTTTCAATGGCGTTTGAAAGCATCTTATGCTCTATCTGCTCATTCTCCGGAACGCCCAATGCGTTAAACATATTCATCAGCTTCTCGGAACCGAAGAGACGCATCAGATCGTCTTCCAGAGAAATGTAGAAACGGGATTCACCCGGATCTCCCTGACGTCCGGAACGCCCGCGCAGCTGATTATCGATACGTCTGGATTCATGGCGCTCGGTACCGATGATCTTGAGACCGCCGATTTCCTTCGCCTTGTCGTCCAGCTTGATATCCGTACCACGGCCGGCCATGTTGGTAGCGATGGTTACCGCGCCGTGTACACCGGCATCGGCTACAATCTCAGCCTCCATCTCATGGAATTTGGCATTCAGCACCTTGTGCGGCACGCCGCGCCTTGTCAGCATCTTGCTTAAAAGCTCGGATGTCTCGATCGTAATCGTACCCACCAGAACAGGCTGTCCCTTTTCATGGGCTGCCACAACCTCATCCACAACAGCATGGAATTTCTCTTTTTTCGTCTTATATACAGCGTCGTCGTTATCATGACGGATTACCGGCTTATTCGTCGGAATTACGATAACGTCCATCTGGTAAATATTACGGAACTCCTTCTCCTCGGTCTGAGCCGTACCGGTCATACCGGCCTTCTTTGTAAACTTATTAAAGAAGTTCTGGAATGTGATGGTTGCAAGCGTTCTGCTCTCGCGGCGGACATTTACATGCTCCTTCGCCTCGATGGCCTGATGAAGTCCGTCGGAATAGCGGCGGCCCGGCATAATACGTCCCGTAAACTCATCTACAATCAGGACCTCGTCGTCCTTCACCACATAATCCTTATCGCGGAACATCAGGTTGTTGGCGCGCAGTGCAAGAATAATATTATGCTGAATCTCCAGGTTCTGCGGATCCGCCAGGTTCTCTATATGGAAGAATTCCTCCACTTTCTTGACGCCGGCCTCTGTCAGATTGACCACCTTGTCCTTCTCATTGACAATGAAGTCGCCCGTCTCCTCAATCTCTTCACCCATGATGGCCGATATCTTTGTAAATTCGGCTGATTCCTCTCCGCGTTCCAGCTGGCGCGCCAGAATATCGCAGACTTCATATAACTTGGTGGATTTACCACTCTGACCGGAAATGATAAGCGGTGTCCGCGCCTCGTCGATTAAGACGGAATCGACCTCATCGATGATGGCATAATCCAGATTTCTTAAAACCATCTGTTCCTTATATATAGCCATATTATCGCGGAGATAGTCAAAACCAAGTTCATTGTTGGTTACATAGGTGATGTCACAGTTATATGCCGCCCGGCGCTCGTCCGGAGTCATCGCATTTAATACCACGCCGACGGAAAGTCCCAGGAATCTGTGAACCTCTCCCATCCACTCGGCATCTCGCTTTGCCAGATAGTCGTTAACCGTAACGATAAATACGCCGTTGCCCTTCAGCGCATTCAGATAAGCCGGGGCTGTGGAAACAAGCGTCTTTCCTTCACCTGTCTTCATCTCGGCAATACGTCCCTGGTGCAGAACAATTCCGCCAATGAGCTGTACCGGATAATGCTCCATATTAAGGACACGCCTTGAGGCTTCTCTGATGGTGGCAAATGCCTCCGGCAGAATGTCATCCAATGTTTCACCCTTTTCCAGACGCTCTCTGAACTTTCTGGTATTGTCCTTCAGCTCATCGTCCGTCAGCTTTTCCATCTCCGGCTTCAAAGCAACAATCTTATCCACAATGGGATAAATCAGCTTTAGTTCACGCTCGCTGTGAGTTCCAAACATTTTCTCTATCAGATTCATGCTTTACTCTCCTATTTCTATCATTATTTCTATTATCATCATTGCAAGCTCTTCTATTCATGCCAAAACTGCATAGTTATAGTTATACAATCTTACTTATTCTAACACTAACAAGGATTTTATTCAACGACTTCATAAATTTTTTACATTTTGTCCACATCCGCGCAATAGTTTCCAGGGCATCCCAGTGACATAATTCGTCATATTATGGTAAACTTAGCAAATTGCACAAAAAACTTGTTCTATTCACCAGTTGTCCACATTATCCACACCGTTTTCGCCAAAAATGTAGAAAAGTTATGCACACCCCACCTTGTCCATTTTAAGGGAAAAAGTAGTTATACACCGAGTTATCCACATTATCCACATCTTTTTTATGTTTATCACCATCTTTCCCCATCCAAAGTTCACCAACCTGATTTTTGTGTATATCTCATAAACTTGCATATTTCGACAAAAAATACAAGGATTATCCTTGACAGGAATATCAGGTTTTATATGGGTTCCGCGCGAGTTTTAAGTAGTTTTGAAGTTACTGTTCACACGGTTGTGTTCCGCGAGGTGTTTTCGTGCGCATTTTGCACGAAAATCCCGAGTTTTACGGCGCGAAACGGCGCTTTTTGCCGTTTCTGTGCATCGCGAAGCGTGTTATTGTTCGCAGCACGCCGCTTTTTGGCGGGATGTAAACAATAACGTTTTGAAACATTATGACGCCTAAATAATTTAGACTTTTTATAAAAAATTAACAATAATTGTCTTCGCAATTTTCCTTTTGTGATTGAATTTATCAAATAAAAGTGGTATACTATAAACATCCCAAGAAAAAGGAGCGATGTATATGCGTTATAAGATTACTGGAAGAAATATTAATGTTACCCCGGGGTTAAAAGCAGCAGTAGAGGAGAAAATCGGAAAACTTGAGCGATACTTCAATCAGGACACAGAAGCAATCATTACATTAAGTGTTGAAAAAGAACGTCAGAAAATCGAAGTTACCATTCCTGTAAAAGGCACCATTATCCGTGCGGAGCAGGAAAGCAACGATATGTACGTATCCATTGATTTGGTAGAAGAAATTATCGAGCGCCAGCTTAAAAAATATAAAAACAAGATTGTTGACAAAAAACAGGCGGCTATTGCATTCTCCGATTATTTCATGAATGAAGAGTATGAATCGGATGACGAAGTAAAAATTGTTAAAGTTAAGAGATTCGCGATGAAACCGATGGATCCGGAGGAAGCTTGTGTACAGATGGAACTTCTTGGACATGCCTTCTATGTATTCCTTAATTCGGAAACCGACCAGGTGAATGTGGTTTACAAGAGGAAAGGCAATACCTACGGATTGATTGAGCCGGAATTTTAGAATTGGCCCGTTAAACCGGTATTATAAGCATAGCAGTGGGGAGAACCGATTGACGGTTCTCCCCATTTAAAATGCCGCCAAAGCAGCCACTGCTCTGTGAAATTCATGGAGCCGCAGAGGTTCGCACTGCGGCGGCACGGATTGTACAGCTAGTCCAAATCGAACAGTTCGCGCTTTACGAGACGGATCTCCGCATAGATACTGTCTTTTCTTAACTTCCCGGCCTCCGGCGTCTCTGGGCCGATTATGATTGTCATTCCATCCATATCGCCGTTAAATGCCATTTCCAGCCGGTACCATTGATCACTGGCGCCGCTTCCCAGGCTTCCTTTCTGCCCCGGTTCGCCTGCAACCTTCACTACCGGAAAGCTCGAAACCGTATTTTCTTCCGGAAGTTCCCCTATTGTGTAGGCCGATTCATCAAATACCGCCACCGACGGAAGGCCGTCTTCATTCAGTTCACCCTTCTTCCCGATTGCCAACGGTACCGTCTCATTGTCTGCGGCATTCATCTTTTGTACCCGGAACAGAAGCTCCAGCTTGTCGTCGTAAGCATCGTAATAAAAGGTATAGCGGTTCGGCGCACCGGTATTTCCCGCCAGTTCGATTCCCGATACCGTTCCTCCTTCCAATACTACGGTATCATAGAAGGACGTCTCCGCCGCCTCACTGTTCAGGGCGGCGTAAACCGTATTGATGAACAGTTTCATTTCCATATCCGGAACCAGTTCATCATCAGAACCTGATTCATCCGTGTCGTCATAAAGTGAAAAGCCGGTATAATAGATTTTACCTTTTGAATATAGATAGTAATTGTTTCCGGCGTCTCTTACCGTTGTATCAAAATATTTAGATTCATCGTCAATGCCCGAACCGGCAAATGTATACCAGACCGTCACATCGTCAACTTTCCCCTTGCCAGGCTCCCGCTCTAAATCAAGCTGATAATATGGGGCATGGTTCTCTGCTATCCCAATTTTCGCTTCCGAAACTTCATTTTCAATCTTATATGGATACAGGCCAATCTGCCCCTCATTGAGCGGTTCAATATACTGTGTACGGGGTTTCACACCGATGGCAAGGTTCTGTGATATCTGTGTATTGTAAGGCGAAGTGGTATTCACCAGAGCCTCATAACTGCTGCCCGCCTTTGGTATAAATGCATATTCCAGCAAGGCTCCGTTTGTAAAGCCCTGGAGCTGCTCTATCTTTGTCCACCGCCTGCTGCTTCCCTTATCTCTTTTGTCGTCCGGCTTGATATCGGTTGTCACGGCAAAACGGTCCATACCCACCGCATAGCGCAGCGATTGCGTAAAGAAGTAATTCCAGTTGTTTTTATGAGGATACAGCGCATCGCCTTTTCCGGCCACATTGTTAAGAGTATACTTTGTCTCAACGGGATTATCGCTGTCTCCGGCTACTTTTTTCTGCCATACATAACCGTAGAAATTCGTCACGTCCTCCTCGAGACGGATGGCCAGGTAATCGGCGCCGTTCGACTTGAATTTATAGTAAGTATCCCCGGCGATTACGATTGGAGCCGTCTCATCCACGATATCTTTGGAAATTGCTTCGTAGCTTCCGAGAGCTGCGTGGAGATCTTTGACATTAAATGTATTTTTTTTGATTGTGGTTCTCAGGGGATTCCCACCGGCATCTTCATACAGAGATCTCAGCTCCCCTTCCGTCACATAACCGTTCCTGGCATAAAAGTAGTAAATCCAGCTAAATGTTCTGTCTATCATATTCCTGAATTCGTTATAGAATTGGGCTGCGTTAACTTTTACCGGCGGGGAATTGGGATTCACTGTCTTTACCTCTTTTCCTCCTCCATTAAACCACCCGCCCCAGGTTTGCCACCCGATATACAGCTCCGAAATTTCTCTCCCGTCATCGGCTGCAGTCGGCCTCACAAGAGCCTTATAAGATCCTGCTTTTTCAGCCACCTCATGGAGACCCTCCGGATCGAGATAGACGGTCCCGTTTCCAATATTATGCTGATTGTCATTCCACTCTTTCTCATTTTTTTCCAGATAAGCTTCATACTGTTCTTTACTAATCCTGACCTTTTTGTAGTTTGGATCTGTTTCTGTCGGCTTCTCCCTCTGCCCTTCTTCAATCGTCATATTGCGGTAATAATAATCAACTTCCTCCGGGGCAAAGTAATTCTCCGAATTGACATAGGAAAATGCATCGTTTGTAAAGATAATTGGTTTTTTGAGTGTATCCGAATATTCCTTTAAAACTTTGGCCGCCTCCAGAGTATCTGTATCCGTTATATCGCCTTTCAGCTCCTGTGAAAAATCGGTTCCCACAATGATTAAATCATATGCCTTTAATTTTTCCGCAGTAATTTCCTTACCCTCACATTCTGCAGCAAAATCGCCTTCGGAAATTGTTTCAAATCCGGCATTTTCAAAGTCGATATGATACTCCCCGCCCTTTTGCTCCGCCTCATTAAACAGACGGACAAACTGTGGATTCTGTGACAGATTCTTACCTCCTGCCGTATCGGAATACGGCGTAATCTGCAGTATCTTCACGTCCTTCTTCTTTGTATCAGGATGCAGGTATCCGGTCCAGACTCCGGTGAGAGGATTATTTTTATCAAGAGTCGAAATCTGTACGCGGAACTGGCATATTTCCTCGATTGACTCAACCGGCACAGGAGAAGTATATCTGCCTTTCAGCAAGCCGCTCTCAAAGGTATAATCCCCCGGGGGCAAATCTCCGAATTTTACGGTAAACACCTGATCATTTTTAATATAATCCGTTGAATTATTTTCTTTACCCGGTTTGCCTGAGCCGTTTCCTCCGTCTCCCGCTTCATCGAAAATACCGTCGCCGTTCCGATCCACAATGATTGTCATTACCATATTCTCTGCCTGATCGCCTATGGGCAGCGTGATTTCGTAGTCAAACGTCAATGTATTCGTTCTGGCAAGCGCAGTCAGATCCGGCTTTGTCTCCGGACTCCATCCTTTCTCAGCGATTGAAGAAACAGCATTTCCGTTTTCATCCTTTATTAACCCGGTATCTTTTACCACAATTGACGGTTTATAATCTTTCATCAATGAGATTGTTTTACCTGCCGCTTCTTCAAGACCGGTACGCATTGATATCAGCCGATTATAGTAAGTTTCTTCCGGGGCTTTCGTATAATAGTCCCTCTCATCCTCCATTCCGTACAATGCGAAATATAATCTGGCATCCAAATCCAGCTCCTCTTCGTATGGCCTGGAATCCATATCGATGAAAATGAAATCGCCGATTTGTTTCCTCGCATCTACCAGGAGACGATCTGCCACAATAACCGGCTGGCCTGATTTTACGAATTCCGCCAGCTGCCGCTGCATATATGAGCTTATATCATTGCCGCTGAATCTGGCCTTGCTGACTGACTCATCGGCTCCTAATACCTGAAGCTCCAATGCAAGTTCCACATTTTTCAGGAAATAATAGTCCGGTGTTTTGGGCCACTGCTCCCTCAATCCGGGATTCCAGTACCGGCTGCTGCTGACCGTAAGAGGATAAGACCCTGTATTCAGCGAGGCGCCCTCTTTTTTCATTGCAATACCGGCATCAAATTTTGCTTTTGTCGTATAATCACCTGCCAGTAAACCGTTGAGCAGAGTCTGAGGAATTACCGCATCATCCAGGTAACCGTTATGGCGGTAAGGAATGCCGCTGCTGTAAGGGCCTCCCGCCCTGAAAAGAGAGGTGTCTTCCCCTATTAATATTAAATCATACTCCGCCGTCAAATCTACCGCCATACCATTTAATGTATTTGGCGTCACGTATGTAACGGAAATTTCGTCTTCATCCTCACCAATCGCCGTTGCGAGTTTTGACAGATTTTCCGGAATCACAAGCCAGTAATTATTGGATGGTTCGATTTCCAGTACCTTGATCCGTCCCTCTGCCGCCTCCTGGGGCGGTCCGTCCGGCGTTACCGCTCCTCCTAATAAAATCTCTTCCACATCCATCTGGTGTTTGGAGCTTTCGCCTAAGAGGACCGGAACAAACGGGTAACTGATCCATCCTTCCATATAACGGATCACATTATCCCACTTTGTTTTGCCGATGTAACCTCCGTTATGCAGGAGATCATATCCGGCTTCATACTTGTCTTCAAGTTTACAAATTTGATGCTTTTCATACTTTACCCGGTAATTTTCAAACGCCTGATAATCCTCTTCCGTGATTTTTCCGGCACTGCCCTCTTTATCTCTCAGCAGCCTTGCATACTTTAATAACACATCCCATAATTCGGAATCCATAAACTCATAAAAGTCTTCATTTGAAAGGCTGCCCATTGTCCTGAACCGTTCCAGGAATGTTTTTACATTGTCCGGCGGCGCATATTGTTCAGACGGATTATAAATAAAATATTTCAGCTTTTCAAAACTGTTTGTAAAGGTGGTACGGTCGAGCAGAACGGCATCATAAAATAACTTTTCATTCCAGGATGTTTCTCCGTTAAAGCTTCCAGTTCTGACGCCTTCTCCGTTGACAGCCGTGGTAATCATTTCTTTTATTCCGTCATCGATATAGGCTTTTCCGCTCAGCTTTGTTAAAAGCAGAATTAATTTATCAATATTTTTATCCGCATTTCCGGCTGACTTTTCAGATGCCACAATTGTCGCCTTATTGTTTGTATAGGCATGATCCAGAACAGCCAGCGCCGCATCCCATTGCATATCCATTGATTTCCAGCTATTCCCATTATCTTCCGAAATGCTGCCCTCATAGACGGCCTGGCCCCCTTTATTTGGCTCAATGACCTTTCCTTTTTCATCCTTTAATATGACTGACGGTTTATTATATTTCCAATATGCATACAGCGGATTCCGGTTATCGCCTCCGGACTGGTTGTATTTATAGGCCGACTCATTACTTTGGACTATAATAAGATCGGCTCTTTCCACGTCCTGAACCGTTATATCGCATGCGCTCTCAGACCTTACCTGAACTTTGCCTGCCCAGTCCTCCGCTTTTTTGCCGCTCTGGCAGAGAATGTTCTTCACAAAAATGTTATTGTTGGCGTACCGTCTGTTTTCTTTATCTCTCACCAGACCTGAGAATGGAAATTCAATAAAAAATGTTGCATTATTGTTTCCCCAGTCTAAGCTCCAGTAATCTTTTAACTCCTGTTCTTCCGTATAATACCTATTGATTGCCTCGACTGTCACAGGTTCCTGTCCTTCGACCAAATACCCCCATTGTCCCTGTCCTTCGTAAGGTACTATCTCCAAAACCACAAAGGGATGTTCTTTGCTGTATCTGGTCGGATCGAGCGCGGCTTCCGCCTGCTGTCTGCGGCCTGCAATCAGCAATATCCCGCCGGCCAGCACGCAGATCACCAGTATCGCCGCCACGGCTTTCCATACAGTATGCAGTTTTTTTCCGTCCCACGGAAATCTCTTTTTCTTTTTCTGTACGCGAACTTCCATTCCTGCCTCCTGATGCGCCATCGGTTTGAATTAACATTTTTACGGCCAGTACGGACCTGTATTGGGTCATGCCCCTGTTTCGGGCCCGCCGCCTGTACCGGTTTCTCCATTCCACCATAAAACCGCTATCCTGTTACGGGGCGCGGCACTGGTTGTCACAAAATAGCTTTTACTGTCCAGATATTGGAAAGTCAGAGCAAAATTCACACTTATTTTCCCATCTGTTTTGTAGAATCCATCGTCTTCATTAATCCGCTCATTTTCCGTCAATTCAGGGAAAATTGTAAAATCAAGCTTCTTTACTTTATCGCTGATCAGATATTCCCGGCCATTACCTGCATTTTCTTCTAATGCTGCCCTGACCGTCTCCAAAGACAGGACTCCAGGATTTCCCGATATTTTATCCCCTGTCCCGTCATGGCTCTCTCCGCCTGCGATGTCCGGGCCGGAATTAATGTCTTGTTCGGCCTTAAAGCCGCTGTTTTGATACAGACAGCCGGTCTCCTTGTTGAACCAGAATATCTCACCAGAGTATACATTCTTTCCGGCTTCCGTTTTCACCTCACCGGTAAACAGATAGCTTCCGCGTTCCCCTTCATTCAGATATAATGAACCGGCTCCCATGATCGCATTGCTGATTTTCCGGCTGACTGCCTGGCTCTCAGTCTGGATATTGGAGTAAGACGCCGTAGAACGGTAGAGGCGGGAGGAACTGCTAAACAGTGATGTTATCATAAGACCCACCACTGCCAAAACTGAAATTCCGACCAGTAATTCAATTAGTGAAAAGCCTCCGTTTCCGGACTCTGTTAATGAATTTAATGAATTCGGCTCTTTGCTTTTTCTTTCCACGCATCTTCCTCCTTTCCGCCTGATTTTTGTCTTTTCATCGCGCCGCACCGCACTACTCGGTATTTTCGCAAGAAACAGCGAAAACGCCTCGCGGAATACATCATGGCTGAACGGTTACAGATTTTTCCCTACTTCACATTGCTGATATCGACCCGGCCATTTTCTTTATAAACTGTAATGGTTCTGGTACGTCCCACGCCGGTGACCTTAAGAGTGCCCACTCCCTCCATGCAGGAGCCTGTATCTCGGTCGAACCGCCATGCATGAATCAGCTTCCCCTTCTCCAGGCTTCCTTCTCCGGTTCCGGCGCCGTCTGAAACGTTCCCTTCACCGTCAGGATCGCCGCTTCCGGACACCCATTCATAATCAACCGCGCCGGCATGCCCCAGTCTGACTTTCTCTGACCGGCTCTCCCAATATACGCCGCCTGACTCCCCGGATGCCTTTTCCTCGCTCTCCAGGATACAGTAATATTCTTTTTCCTTCAGATAAAGTCCCAGCCGCCACTTGCCCGCCTTAGACATGGAGGCCGTCCGGGCCATCAAGATCTCATTGCCGAGAGCGGCCGCATACTTCTCCGTTTCTTTTCTTCTTGCTGAATCGCTTCCCAGAAAAATCATGCCGCTGAGAACAAGCAGAATGGTCATGGCAATAATTAGCTCTATCAGTGAAAAACCGCTGTTGGTATTGTCTTTCATCATTTGCCGCCTCCCCGCTCACGTCCGGAACGGCTCCAGTTCTCTCTCGTAACAAAGTCTTCATAGTCGTTCAGCACAGTGGAGGCCGGATCGCTGTAATCATAAAAATATTTTGCAGTCTCTTCTCTGTCCAGAATGGGTTCGTAAGTCTGCCCATCAGCGGTCAGCCTTGCGCTGCCCGTAACAGATATCTGACCTGCCGCCATAAACAGGCCGTTAAACGCTCCCTCTCCTCCAATCTCAATATCTTTTGCCGATACAACCAGCCCTCCGTCCATAGAAAAAGTTCTCCCCAGAGTTGTGACTGACGCGCTGTCCCCACCGGCCCCCAGCTCTACATGAACCGAGTCCCCGCTCAGCAGTACACAGCATCCGTTTTCTTTGATATAGACCGGTTCTCCTATTAGTTTTTTCACTTCATCAATTTTAACATAATTTCCAATCGGCAGTATCGATGAAATTCCCATGGCAGCTACTCCGGCACGCCCTCCGACACGGTCTGTCTCCGCCAGATTATCCTGTATATTTTTAAAAGAGGCATTCAGATTTCCAATCAGGTTCACCCATTCAAGTTTACTGCCGACACCGTCCTCCCCCTTCTTAAGGAGCTGAAAAAGATGTTCATCCTCCCCTTTATCCCCGGCTACCTGATATAGGGCGCCTGATGTATGAATCTGCTGGGACCCGCTGCCTTTAATATATATTCCGCTGCCGTCACCGCCGGCTGTCCCGCCGCTTTTCCCCATACGGCTTTTCTCCAGCAGATCGTCAAAAGATGAAGCGTTTTTATCCAGATAATTGACAAAATAGTCCCTTCTCTCACTTTCCGAATCAAAATTATAATAGATATAAACCTTTCCATTTAAAATTACCGGGACAACCGGGGAGTCCTGTGTTCCGGGTCCTGTAACTGTAATCTCTTTTTCCGAATCGCTTTCTGCCTGGGGATTGTCTATCCGTATCTGATACTCCGCCTTCTTCCCGCCCATTTCATCGGGAAGCTCGACCTGAAGCGCCAGTGTATAGCCATCCTCCTCATCGGGCAAGAGCACCGGGTTGGAAACGGCAGCCTGTGTATTTCCATTCCATGCCAGGCGAATGGATGTCTCCGGTATCAAATACATCGTCTGAGTGGCCTTAACGGCCAGTGATTCTCCCATCGGGTAAACGTACTGCCCGTTCGTAATCGTATCGTCAAATCTCATATAGGCCCGTCCGGCCAGTATCAGGGAGTCAAGGCCCGTCAAATCAAGACTGCTCCCCCTGTCATTTATAATAACCGCGCTGCTTTTATTCGGTGTTTCCTGTTCCAGCGCGCTGCTGTCCCCTTCGTTTCCGTAGCCGTAATAAGAGCCTTTCAGGGTAACATTATTCTTATCGCCCTTCAGGGTCAAATCATCCTTGACAAATATGTCGGCATCCTCAGCAGTCAGGGTGGATGAGGCGTTAAGCTCAATCCCGTCTGCCCAGACGCGGCTCTTCGCCCCGGTATTCACAGCAGGGAAAATTGTAAGCTCCGCACGGTTGTCAGCCGTTATATTTCCCTTTGCCGCAATTAACCGGCCCGCCGCGTCAAGCTCGCTGTGGAATACCGTAATTGAATTGCCGTATATGTTTCCGGTAAACTCATTCACTGTTCTGCTTGTGCCGTTCTGGTTTACTTTTATATCCCCATTCGCCGCCAGGACATAGTCAAGCAGTGCATCGCCTTCATTCATGAACCTTACATAGGGCGCCCGTATTCTTAAATCCACGGTGACTGCCGACTCAATTCCGGTATCCGGATTTGTATAAATCAGACAGAAGCCTTTCAGGGTGATACCGCTGTAGCTGTCCCGCGGACCGGGGACGGACAGAGGCGCCGCATTGCCGGAGCCGGTCATCGCAAGCTCTTCCCCTTCCGGCATAACCTGTTTCTCCATGATAATTGAATCGATAAAAACCTCCAGATTCTGTTTCTGTATCGTATCCGAAAAAGAGGCCAGTTTCTCAGCCGCATTTTTAAGATTTTCCTCATTGTTTTCATCAGTGAGAGGAAGTGATAACCCCAAAGCGTTTTCGCCTGTCAGTTCCTTCATAAAACCGGCTCTCAGCCAGGCGTTCGCCTCATCGTTTGTTCTGTAGCCATCTTTATAAAGCTTCTCCATCACGCCAAGATAGTTTTCTTTCAGGATGTCACTCGCCATTCTTCCTGTCTGCGCATAAATCTCATCGAGCGCTGTCTCCAGATAGTAAAAATTCTTGTCTGATTTCCGGTTCAAATCTCTCATTCTGACATTCAAAAGCGCGGAGCTTAAAGCCATAATCCCCAATATGGCAATCAGAGAAAGGACAGTCAGCGCCAGAATCATGGCGGAACCTGAATTATTCAGTTTTTTCTTCTCCGGCAACTGGTTTCTAACTCGTCTCATTCCGGAACCTCCTGTCTCTTTTACTGCCGTAATTCTGCCGGCCGCACCACTTTTCTATCACTCTTACTCTGATTTTGTTGAATCCAGTTTCAATATTTCCCGGCCCCTGCCGGGTTCTGCGCCTGTTCCCTCTGTCCCGCTGTAATCGGCTTCGTAAACAGTCACAGTCAAATGATATAGCCTGTTTTCGGGTTCGTGGTAGGATATCGGTTCATTTTCCTCACCGATATTCGTATAAATCAACATCCCGCTGTTTTCAGATGACTCGATCTTTACCTTCTCATCCCCGGCTTGCTCATATGCGCCGGGACTGCCTGCTACCAAAAAGAATTCTATCGGTTCCTCCAGGTCATAGCTTATAAAAATTCTGTCGAAACCGGGAAAACCGGATTCTTCGCCGGCCGCTTCCGGAGCAATGCTTTTTTCTCCGCTGCCGTTCTCCCTCACTTCAGTCCTTATGTATTTAATATCCTTATCCGGAAGAAAAAGATAGATCCGGTTGGAAGGCCGGCCGTTGTCCTCTCTGACAATGTTTCTCTTCACTGATGCCAGACTTGCCACGATTGAAACATCCGGATCCGGATGTCCCTCATTATCCGCTTCCACCGTATATACTGCTTCCGCCTGAACGGTCAAAACTCCGCTGTCATCTGCATCTCCTTCATGGCCGCCGGCCGTCTCTAAAATATGTACCCGCAAATATCGTTCCACTTCGCTTTCGCTGTAGCTGTCCCCGCCGGAACTCTCCCCGGCGCCGTCCCCTGTCACGCCGTCTGATGCTTCCAGCCCCTCACCCGTCTCCTCTTCCTCGTTCACCTTCATCAGAAGCTGCGAGGTCAAGAGCTCATCCTCTTTCATCAGTGTCTGCGGATCGATTACCGCATTCTGAAAGCTGCTTACATCGGCAATATTCGGCATCTCATAGCGATTGATAGAGTATGAACGATTCATCTCCTCATCTTCCCGGCTGTACTTTCCAAAATCAGCTTCTGCGCTGATGATATAGGACGCTCTCCCGTCCCCCGACGGATTATGTCCGTATTCGGCTGTAAGACGGTAGCCCTGTCTTTGTCCGGTCTCTGAAGCGCCATCCTGTCCTCCGCCTTCTCCGCCGCCGGCTTCCCTTCCGGCTCCTTCCTCTTCCAGGCGCTCGATTCGATACATCGTATTCCCTATCATAATCCGGCCACCGGCTGTACCTTCACCCTCTGCCAGAAACTTCTCCAATTCTTCAAACGGATACCCTTTCAGTTCCTCCATCGTCCGCTTCGCCGCATCCAGCAGCAATTCGTCTTTCCTGGCCTTGGTATTCATCCTTCTGCTTACTACAAACGACTGAAGGAGCACGCCTGCCATGATAGAAAGAACAGCAAGCGCGATTAACAGTTCAATCAGCGTAAATCCTCCGTCCTTTTTCTCCATGGCAGCCGTGCTCCTTTCCATAAACGGCCTGACACCAGACCGTTCCGCTCCTATCACAATCCCTGCTGTTAAAGTGTTCCGTCACTTCAGTATCTCCACATCACCTGTCCGGCTTTCGACCACGAATCTGGGCCTTGCGTCATCATCGCCGGTCACGGCAATCCGCATCTTTTTCGAAGTCCGGTTCTCAATCCGGACTTTTACCTGGCTCAGATCCGTGCCGCCCATTCTGGGAGAGCTGAGTACATAGATGTCAATCGTGTCTCCCTTCGTGTAAAGCACGCGGGGACGTCCGTTTTCACCCAGCGTATAAGTGATACTGCTGTTTTCCCCGTTTTCTTCTGCTTTTATGGTCAATGTCTCCTCTTCATTCTTGTCGGATATTATCTTCTCGCTGTCATCCGGGCCTGCCACGACCTTGGCATTCACATCCGATGCAGACGGGAACAGCATGATATAACAGTCGTAATCGCTCTTTATCGCCTCGATCTGTTCCACCGTGCCGCCATTATAGGATAGAGCCGTACCGGAGCGGAAAATATTGTCCGTACCGATTGGCACCGTAATCTTTGGTTCTTCAAATATCCGGTCTTCCCCACGCACTGCATACTGGTACATTGTTACTGTTGCATCCACCACATTCGTTTCCTGGTTATAGGAAGCCGTAATCTGCGGGATCGTATTTTTATCCTGATAGGAGAATACGTAGTCCAGTAAATCTTTCCACTTCCCATACTCCAGACTGACCGGAATCTGCAAGGTACTCATTACCAGCGTATACGGCATAATATTTCCCTGTTCTGTGGTCTGGAATTGATAGATTTCGGCCGGATCCGTGTAGGAGACGGATACCACCTGAGTATCGAACCGTTCTTCCAGCCCCGTCACAAACATAATCTGCTGCACCTGTGAGATGTCCCCCGGATACCTGCCGAGCATCAGTGTATAAGCCTCGTTATAATCCTTTGTCTTTTGAATATACTCATCCTTTTGCTGAAGAATCCGGATACGCTCATCGTATTCCTGCCGGAGCTCTTCCTTCCTGGCCGTCATTTCCTCTGTCTTTTTCTCAATATTCTTTGCTCCCAGGAACCATGATGCGGCAACAATCCCTATGGACAGTACGAGAAAAATCAGCTCCTTGTCTCTCGAAGTTATCTTCATGATGCCGTCCCCCCGCTTTCTAAACCTTTTGCGGAAGCCGGACCGCTCCCCTCCGCTGCCGCCCCTGCCGGAATATCGGCATTTGTATTATCAGGTACAGTAACCGGCGCCGGTTCCGGCACGGTCCCTCCATTTTCCGCCCCCGGATTTGCCGTCCCCGAATTTGCCTCACCCGAATTTGCCTCACCTGGATTTGCCTCACCTGGATTTGCTGCAGGCGCATCAGGCACTTGTCCCCCAGGAGTCTGCTCCGTCACAGGCACGGCCGCTGCATCAGCCTCGCCAGCCGGAGCCACCGCAGCAGAATTTACCTGAGCTGCCAATTGTGTCTGTCCGGATTCCAGTCCGCCTTCTTCTATATCCGCACTTTGGACATTATTCTTCTCCAAAACTTCGTTTTCCGTACCGGCTGCATCCGTATCATCGCCGCCGGTTCCGTCTTCTTCCACGCCTTCATCCGGCGCCCATATTTCACTGTATTCATCCGGCATCATGTTCTCCAATGCCTCTTCCTTTGTTCCCGGATTCAAGATGGAATCCTGATTGATCAGAGTACAGGTCAGGGAAAATGCAACCGTTTCCTGATTTCCTTCAAATACGCTTGAAAGTGCGCTGACCTTCACCTCGGATACATTGGCAATCATACCTAGCTGCTGAATCAGCTTCGCCACCGTCTTCTTCCCCTGGGCCAGTGCCGAGAAGCTCACCTGACCCTCGCTGCAGCTAAAGCTTTGAATCGAAATATTGCTTGGACGAAGCTGCTCAAATATATCAATAAAGTTCGAAAGACTCTCGTTATTGGTTCTTACCAGAGACTGAACCTGCACAACGTCGGAATAACGCGTCTGAGCCTGTCTGTAGTTATCCAGTATCGGTTTTACGTCCTCCACCGTCAGTAATTTATTCTGTAGATCAATGGTTTCCATTGCCTCATTGAAGAAATTGGTTGCCGGAACAGTGACAATTACAACCGACGCGAACAATGCCAGCAGAATCATAACACGGTAAGCCTTGGCCTCCAGCTTCCGCCTGATATCCTGCTCCAGTTGTTTCGGTATCAGATCCACCGGGTCCACAACAGCCCCGATATTATCCATATATCTGAGGACTTCCTTCATGGAAAGTCCTGCACTCTCTTTTACCGACACTTGTTTCAGCGCCGTGATGCGTTCAACCGGCAGATTCAGCTGTTTGTCAAACAGCTCATCCAAACCGGAGATGCGTGAGCCGTCCCCGATTATGTAAACAAGATCCAGAGGATGGTCCGCATTACGGCCTGTATAATATTCAATTACCCGTTTGATGTTGCTGACCAGATAATAAAGAGTGTCTGTCAGTTCATCCCCATCATCGAAATTGTCGTGGATTAACTGCCTGCGCTCCAATTGTTCCAGAGCCTCCTCCTGGCTGCAGTTCTTCTTATCCATAATGGATTGAAGGAGTGAAATGCTTCCAAAATCCACATGACGCTGGAGTACCATAACCGTCTCATTATAAATTGTCAGAACCGTATGCTCCTCATCCAGCTGGATTACAAGGCATGGCTCATCGCCAATTTGATTCGAGGTCAACTGGAAAACACTGTTGCCGATATAATCAACTGAGATAAGCTTCAGGTGTGCAAGCTTGGCGGCATCATAATAAGACTGTACCATTTCGTTCGGTACCGCCACCACCATCAGACGCAGCTTCGAGCGGCTCCTGCCGATTCCCGGCTTTTTCCTCTTCGCTTTCTTTCTCTCCTGCGTCTCTTCGTCCTCTTCCCCGTTTTCTGTCTCGTCCTCCAGGATTCTCGATATTGTAAAATAAGAGAGTACGTAATCCGTCAGCTCCACTGGAAAATACTCCGGTGCATTCACCTTCAGGGCTGTTTTGAGTTTCTCCTCCTTCATCTCCGGAAGCACTACTTCCCTGCTCATAATCCGATCAGAGGGAAGTGAGAAGACAACCTTCTTTGTCTTGATATTGGCATATTTCAAAGTGGCGTTAAGATACTCGGCAAAGCCGCGCACATCCACGATTAATCCGCCTGAAACAAGGCTCTCCGGCACTTCTTTGGTCAGCAGCCTGTATACCGAAACACCTCGCCTGCCGTTGGATAACTCTGCAATTCTCATGTGGTTGTCAGTCAATACGATTGATAGCAGCTTGCCCATAAGTTGTCCTTTCACCTGTTGTTCTATTCGTTACTGTTCACACGGTTGCGTTCCGCGGGGTGTTTTCGTACGCATTTTGCACGAAAATCCCGAGTTTCACGGCGCGGCGCGATGAAAAGTAAACTTTCCACCACAATCAACAGTGTTTTTTGCCGTTTCTGTGCATCGAGAAGCGTGTTATTGTTCACAGCACGCCGCTTTTTTAGCAGTATGTGAACAGTAACTTTTATTCTGAACATGTCTGCCTCGGCAGAGCATGATTCTTTTCACTGTTAAACCGGTTACGCATTATTATGACTCAGCCTGAAACCGGATGCTAAAATTGATTGATATACCATTGTATCAGTTCCTGCCCCCACATCATGGAAAACCATATTCCTGCGGACAGGTAAGGGCCAAATGCCAGCATGCGCTCTTTTCCCTGTATCTTCATCAGAACCAGATGAATCACAGAACCTAGAATACATCCGCACGCAAAAGCCAGGATGACATTTTGCCATCCCAGAAGAAGACCGGCCGCCGCCATCAGCTTCACATCTCCGCCTCCCATGGCTCTGCCTTTGCTGAGAAGCAGAATCAGAAGAAGCAGGCCGCTGACGCAGATAAGCCCTATCATATATGTAAGCCAGTCCTGCCTGTTAAACCACAGGTTTACCAGACCGGCTGTTCCTACTACAATATTACATCCCACCGGAATCTCAAACGTACGCCAGTCAATGACGCTTAGTACCAGAAGGGAGGAAGCTGCAATTGCATAACAGATTCCCGTCACTGTAAAACCGTTTTTATAAATTAATCCCACCCATAAGAGGCCGTTGGCCAGCTCAATAAGCGGGTATTGAACCGATATTTTCTCTCCGCATTTTCTGCACCGTCCCCGCAGGAATATCCAGCTGAATATGGGGATTAAGTCGTACCACGCCAGCTTGTACCCGCAGTTCATGCAGTGGGAATTGGTGTGGACGATGTCCTCGCCGCGTGGTATGCGGTAGATGCAGACGTTGAGGAAGCTGCCGATGGTGATGGCGAAGAGGGCTATAGTAATTAATATTAACATTTTCCCATACTTTCTTGTATATACTATTACTATATATATATTTATACTATAATTTAATTGTATACTTTTCCTTCTTAGATATAATAGCATGTGTAGCACGCAATTTGCATGCTACACACTTTAACGTTCTACCCTAACAAATAATACACTTTTGTCTACGGTGTTTCTGTAGACGTTTCATCAAGTGATGCTCTTCCTACTGTCAATAAAGTCTCACCCTCACCTGCCGGTTTATCGGCTGCTGTTCCGAAAGTAACTACCACCTGCATATGATTATCAATCGCAACAAATACCTGTGAATCCTTAAGACTCTTCGCAATTTTTGACTGGAAGGAGTCGTTGATTGATTGTGCATCTTTACCTAATAATGTTGATAACTCTTTCCCAAATTTATCATCACCCGTTGTTGGCATTAACGATGCAAGAGATACTCCAGCTTTAGTATTTATATTATCACCATCTAATTTTTTCACTAAATCCTCATATGCATCCTCGTCAGCAATCGCTCCCTGCACAGCAGAATATACTGTGTCTAACGTCTGGAGGTCTTTCGCTTGTCTGGACTTCTCAATATACTTCATAAACTGCGGTGCCAGCAGTCCTGTCAGAATGATCAGTATCGCAATCGCGATGATCAATTCAATCAGTGAAAAACCTTTGTTATTCTTTTTCTTGTTCATTCCAATCTCCTTCTTTCTTTAAGATTTCTCTTAGTTTTATATATGTAACTCCGCCATGTCGGGCGCACGACGTGAGTTAAATATCTCTTAAGTCCTCCGCGTACCTCACGCCAGTCTACAGATTATCCACACTGCTGTACAGCGTAAGCATCGGAGTAAATACGGCCGCAATAATTGCGATTACAATTACAGCCATAAAGATAATGACCAGCGGTTCCAGCGCGGCGGCAGCCTGTTCGGTTGCAGCGGTCACCTCTTCCTCATAATACTCCGCCACCTTATCAAGCATCGTGTCTAATCCGCCTGTCTCCTCACCGATTCCCACCATATGATAAACCATGGAGGGAAAGACGCCGCTTTCCTGCAGTGGAACCGAAAGCTGGATTCCTCTTGCCACCTGTTCGCGTGCGTCGCTGATTGCCAGCCGGTAAACCGTGTTATCCATCGTGTTTGCCGTAATTTCCAGGGCTTCTATAATTGGCACACCTGCACTGAGCAGCGTACTCAGGTTCCTTGAAAACTGGGCGCAGGCTGTCTTTTTCTTCAGCTTTCCGACAAGCGGTATCCGAAGAACGAGGTTGGAATAGACGTAATCTCCCGATTCCGTGCTTCCATAGGCCCTCAGCCCCATGACAATGGCAAAAATGCCAATCAATATAATATACCAGTATCTGGTCATAAAATTACTCAGTCCGACCACTGCCCTTGTAATCGCAGGCAGTTCTGCATCCATATCCACAAACATATCGGAATACATCGGCACTATGTATACAAGCATGACGATTATGACAATCACAGCCACGATCGACAGGATAATCGGGTAAATCATGGCTTTCTTGATTATATTCTGGAGTTTGGCCGTCTTCTCATAATGCGCCGCCATCCGTTCAAATGACAATGACAGCTTTCCTGCCTCCTCACCGGCCTGAACCAGGTTGACGAACATCGGAGGGAAAACTTTTTCATGGTGTCTCATGCTCCCGGCCAGCGTATCCCCCTTTTCAACAGAGGCCCTGGTTTCCCTGATTGCTTCTTTTAATAATTTATTGACCGTCTGCTCTTCCAGCATCTCCATAGCACGTACGATACTGATACCGGATTCCGTCAGCGTGACGAACTGGCGGCAGAATACACTCATATCTCTGGGCCTGACTCCCGGATTCAGAAACGGAAGTTCAAACTCTTTATCCCATATGCTGGGAGCATCAATGGAAATCACGGTATTGCCGTCGTTTTTCAGTACCGCCATCGCGTGGGGCCTGTCTGACGCTGTGATGATTCCCTTTTTTTCTTTCCCGGCCGGGGTAATAACATGGTAACGGTAATTAGCCATTCCGCTCGTCTCCTTAATATAACAGGCGTTTTTCTATCGACACCGGATCCACCGCATAGTCTACCAGCATCTTTCGTGTGATAATGCCTGCCCTGTATTTTTCCAGAAGGGCGTCATCCATCGTAATCATCCCGGCTTTCCTGTTTGTCTGGATGATACTTGGGATCTGATAGGTTTTACCGTCCCGGATCAGGCTGCGGACCGCCGTATTCACATGCATTACCTCAAATACTCCGGTTCTTCCGCTCCCGTCTGCCTTCGGCAGCAGCCTCTGTGAAATGACAGCCTCCATAACCATGGAGAGCTGGACCCTGATCTGGTCTTTCTGCTCAGCCGGAAAAACATCTATAATTCTGTCAATCGTAGACGCTGCGCCTATCGTATGCAGCGTGGAAAAAACGAGATGGCCCGTCTCCGCAGCCGTGATGGCCGTGCTGATTGTCTCCAGATCCCTCATCTCACCTACCAGAATGACATCCGGATCCTCCCTCAGGGCAGCGCGCAGGGCGGCCGCATAGCTTCTCGTGTCAAGTCCTATCTCCCTCTGGTTTACCAGGGATTTGCTGTGGCGGTAAAGATATTCAATCGGATCCTCCAGCGTAATAATATGGTTTCTCCTTGTCTCATTAATCTGCTGTATCAGTGACGCAAGCGTCGTGGATTTACCGCTTCCTGTAGGCCCTGTCACCAGTACAAGTCCGCTGTTCTTCTGGTACAGGTCAATAACGGACTGGGGCAGTCCCAGGGATTCGGGGGTGGGTACCTCTGTACTCACCAGACGGAATGCTGCTGCAACTGTTCCCCTCTGGCGGAAGGCATTAACCCTGAACCGGCCCAGTGCCGGGATTCCAAAGGAGAAATCCACCTCCCCCTTATCTTCAAACAGGCTTTTCTGCCGTTCTCCCATGATACTTTCAACAAGCTCCTGCGTATCATCCCCCATCAGTCTCGGGCAGTTTTCCATCGCAATCAGCGCTCCGTTGACACGCACCTGGGGCGGCACTCCTACTGTTATGTGAAGGTCGGAGGCGTTCAGCTTCTTCGCCTCCCCCAAAAGTTCTGTCAGATCCATCTGTTAGTCCTCCTCGCTGGCAATCTTTTTCATCTCCTCCAAGGAGGTAACGCCTTCCCTCACCAGTCTGACTGCGCTTCCCCTCAGAGTAATCATACCTTCTCTCTGTGCAATCTCCTTCACCTTGGATGAAGGCTGCATCTTTGTGATTGCCCATCGAAGTTCCGGTGTTACAGGCATCATCTCGTAGACGGCAGTCCGTCCGAAATATCCTGTCTGGCTGCAAAGCTGGCAACCGGCCGGTTCATAGATGGTCAGGACTTCGTCCTGGTTCACTCCCAGCTCTTCCTTTTCCTGCGCGGTCGCCTCTCTGCCCCTCTTACAGCGGCAGAGTTTTCTTACAAGACGCTGGGCCACCACGCCCACCAGGGCATCGGCCATAAGATACGGCTCGATTCCCATGTTCAGCAGCCTGGCAATACTGGCGGAAGTGCTGTTGGTATGTAAAGTACTGGCCACAAGATGGCCGGTAATCGATGCCTGAACCGCAATCTCCGCGGTTTCGGGATCTCGTATTTCTCCAATCATTATAATATCCGGATCCTGACGCAGAATAGAACGCAGAGCCGACGCAAAGGTCATATCCGCTTTCGGATTCACCTGAATCTGGTTTACTCCGTCAATATTCGCCTCCACCGGATCTTCTACCGTAACAATATTCACCGTCTCACGGTTGAGTTCACTGAGTGCCGTATAAAGTGTCGTGGATTTACCGCTTCCCGTAGGGCCGGTCACAAGAATAATCCCATGAGGATGGGCCAGCATCTGATCAAAGCGCTTCATATCGTCGTCGCTCAGTCCCAGTTCTCTCTTATCCCTTGTCAGTTTCTCCTTATTAGTCAGACGCATAACGATCTTTTCGCCGTACACAGTCGGAATGGAGGAAACACGGACATCGTATTCCACATGGTCTATGTCCATCGTGGTACGGCCGTCCTGCGGTTTTCTCTTCTCCGATATGTCCATGCCGGAAATAATCTTCAGCCTGGCAATAATTGCCGTGTAAATCGACATATCATAGCTCATGGCCTCCACCAGATTTCCGTCGATACGGAACCGGATCCGGATTCCATCCCTCATCGGCTCAAAGTGGATGTCGCTGGCTCTCTGGCGCACGGCCTGCTCGATGATGGAGCGCACCATCACGACAATCGGGGACGACTCCGTCAGGGAGACTTCGCCTCTTGCGGCGTCACGCGCCGCCTCATCTCTTCCCTGCTCTTTTTTATATTGATCCGCAACCGCGATCACCGACTGGCGTCCAAAATACCGGTCGATTTGAAAGGCAATCTGGCTGCTTGTGCTGAGAACCGGGATAATCTTGAAATTCGTGATAATTGCAATGTCATCTATTGCCATAAAATCCATCGGATCAGACATGGCTACCCGCATCATATTGGGATTGTCTTTGTCAAAACCAATGGGGATCAGGCTGTATTTTTTTGCAACCGTCTCGTTTATCGTATAGACGGCGGCTTCGTCCAGCTTCATATTGCGCAGCTCCACATACTCGATATGAAGCTGATCACACAGTATCTTCACAATCGCCCGCTCCGAGACATAGCCAAGGCTGATCAGCGTCTCTCCAAGCTTTGTCCCCCGCTGCCTCTGTTCCTTCAGCGCACGCATCAGCTGCTCTTCCGTAATAAGGCCTTTTTGAACCAGTAAATCACCAAGGCGTATTCTTTTATTTGTAGCCACGTTCTTTCCTCCCTCCTGCATGATTTGTCCGGCCTGCGCGGCTGGCATATTCCTGCCCATCCTGCGCCGCTGTCAAAAAAAGACCTTACTCGACGCGCAAATAAAGTCCCGGGCTCATGTCAGGCATCCGTGTTGATATCCCGCCAAACCATCTATATCCAAGGTTTTACACCTATATAATTACACTATACCTGTTAGTATCTAAAATACCATATTTATAGGAAAAAGTCCACATTCAGACCGTTTAAATCGTAAAAAAAACTTCATAAAAATTCATTTTTTCGTCAGAAATTTCATATATTGGTAAATATCTCCTTTATTTCATTTTGTTCATGGATCACGGACAGGGCGTCTGCATAGGCAGCCGCCCCGTCACTTGAGCCATAACCCGTTTATTCCTCTTTCGCCCATCCATAAGCACATTTAACCGCTTTATTCCAGCCGCGTATCCTGTTTTCCCTATCCTCCATACAAATCTCCGGTTCAAACACACGGTCAATGGCCCAGTTTCTGAGTACGTCTTCTTTACTCTCCCAATATCCCACTGCCAGTCCCGCAAGATAAGCGGCGCCCATAGCCGTCGTCTCCACACACTGCGGACGGCGCACCGGGGCCTGGATGATATCGGACTGCATCTGCATCAGCAGGTTATTGGCGCTGGCGCCGCCGTCCACTTTCAGGGATGTTAAGGCAATACCGGAATCAGCCTTCATTGCCTGAAGGACGTCATTGGTCTGAAACGCAAGGGATTCCAGTGTGGCTCTGATAATGTGGTATTTATTCACACCGCGTGTGATGCCGACAACTGTACCCCGGGCATATTGATCCCAATGGGGCGCTCCCAGACCTGTAAAGGCCGGAACCACATAACAGCCGTTGGTATCCTTTACCTTGCCCGCCATATATTCGGAATCAGCCGATGAATCAATCAGCCTCATTTCATCGCGCAGCCACTGGATAGCGGCTCCGGCCACGAAAATAGAGCCCTCCAGCGCATAATTCACTTTGCCGTCAATTCCCCACGCAATGGTCGTCACCAGGCCGTTCTTCGAATAAACCGGCTGCTCCCCTGTATTCATCAGTAAAAAACAGCCCGTCCCATATGTATTCTTGGCTTCCCCCGCATGAAAGCAGGTCTGGCCGAACAGCGCGGCCTGCTGATCCCCGGCTGCCCCTGATATCGGAATCGGACCGCCGAAGAACTGGTGATCCGCCTCCCCGTATACGGAACTGGAAGGTTTTACTTCCGGCAGCATGCATTTCGGAATATTCAGTTCTTCCAGAATCTCGGCGTCCCACTGCAGCGTCCTGATATTAAACAGCATGGTTCTCGACGCATTGGAGTAATCCGTTACATGTACCGCTCCCCGTGTCAGCTTCCAAATCAGCCAGGTTTCCACCGTTCCGAAGAGAAGCTCTCCGCGCTCCGCCCTCTCTCTGGCTCCTTCGACATGATCCAGTATCCATTTGAGCTTCGTTCCTGAAAAATAAGCGTCGATGACAAGTCCCGTCTTTTCACGGAATTTGTCTGTCAGTCCTTTTTCTTTCAGGGAATCACAGTATTCGGAGGTTCTCCGGCATTGCCATACGATGGCATGGTAGACCGGTTCCCCTGTAATTTTATCCCATACAATGGTCGTCTCTCTCTGGTTTGTGATACCGATAGCCGCAATATCGGCAGCCTCCGCCCCAATCTTTGACATGGCTTCCACCGCCACGCCGAGCTGGGTTGACCAGATCTCGTTGGCGTCATGCTCCACCCAGCCGGGCTGCGGAAAATACTGGCGGAACTCCTTCTGGGCCGAGCTGCAGATCTCCCCTCTTTCATTAAAAAGTATACACCTGTTGCTGGTTGTACCTGCGTCCAGCGCCATAACATAATTTGCCATAAAATGAATCCTCCCCGTATTTTCTTTCCGAAGCGGACGTTCCGATCACATCAGATAAACCAGGTCTTCTGATTGGTGGAAGATATAGCCGTAGCCCCGGCTTCAATTGCCCCGATAATATCGGCTTTATCGGCAATCAGCCCTCCCGCAATAACGGGACATGAAACGAGCTTCGACACCTTGGTGATAATCTTCGGCATCAGGCCGGGAAGAATCTCCACCACATCGGGCTGTACGGTATGATACTGTTTCCTGATATTATCGAAGGCCATGGAATCAATGACAAAGAAACGGAACACCGTAACGAGTCCCAGCTCCTTTGCCCGTTTCACGATAGCCATCTTGGTGGAAATGATTCCGTCAGCCAGCGTCTCCTGCTTAATGTAATCCACCGCCACTTCTTTGCCGGAAAGTCCCGCGATTAAATCAATATGTACCATCGCCAGCTTTCCTGCGTCTTTTATCTTTTTCACCATCTGGGGGATTCTTATCAAATCCCCGTAAAGTATAAATACAATCTGACTTTCCGACTCAAGACATTTTTCCAGTCCCTCATCATCTTTGACCGCCGCTATAACCGGACAATCAATTAATATATCATGAAATGCACTCCGCATTATGTCCCCTCCGCTCTCTTTATCTTCCGACTGCCTGTGTAATTTAAGAAAAGAGCAGTGTGATCGGCAGTGATTCCCACTGTCAATAACCGGCTCCTTTCTCCTGATAATATTCATAACAGTTCAGCCATGATGCATTACGCTCGGCGGTTTTTGCCGTTTCTGTGCATCATTTGCTGCAGTTTGCCGAAGGCTGAACTGTAACTAATATTTAATTTCACTCTAGCATATCACCATGGCTTTGTCAATAAAGACGCCTCTCGGGGCAGAGCCTGTGAACGGCAGCAATGGCCGTTCACAGACGGATGCCTGTATAGTACAAAACGTTAATGCGTCAGCTTCTGTTTCCACTGTTTCTATTCTTAATATAACAGGTTCGGAATGAACATCGTCAGTATCGGAACATAGGTAACAATAAGCAGCGCCACAAGCAGGGCGATGATAAACGGAATACATTCTTTAACAAAGGTCGTCAGTTCACAGCCCGTAATTGAGCAGCAGGTGAACATCATTGAACCGAACGGCGGCGTCAGTCCTCCGATCATGATATTCACGATACAGACAAGACCGAAATGAACCAGATCCACGCCCAGTCCCTTCACTACAGGTACAAGCAGAGGCGCCAGGATAATCAGCGCTGCTCCGCCCTCCAGGAACATGCCCAGAACCAGAAGCAGGACGTTGATAATCATAAGCATCACATACTTATTCTGCGTGATACCCAGAAGCAGCTCCGTCAGCATCTGGGGAATACGCTCCCAGCTCATATAATAGCCGAATACATTGGCGGCCACGATAATCAGGACAACCGTGCTGGTTCCCTCTATCGTCTCTCTCAGTACGAGCGGAATATGCGCCGGACGGAGATTCTTATATACAAAAGCGCCGATAACAATACAATATAAAACAGCCACGGCTCCTGCCTCGGACGGTGTAAACAGACCGATACGCAGTCCCAGAATGATTCCGAACGGGAATAAAAGCGCCCAGATGGAATCAATGGCCTGATGGCCGATTTCCCTGGCCGACGCACGCTTCTCACGGCTCGGCGCATAATGTCTTTTCTTGGAAATGATATTTACCGTAATCATCAGGCAGATGGCCATGAAAATACCCGGCATATAACCGGCCATGAATATCTTTCCTACTGAAACACCGGCAATCAGCGCATAGACAATCAGGTTGATTCCCGGCGGAATTACCGGCGTAACGGCTGAGGACGCCGCCGTGATCGCCGCTGAGAAGCCCTTGCTGTAGCCCCTCTTCTCCATCTCCGGCACCAGCATCTTACACTGCATGGCCGCGTCGGCGTTGGCCGAACCGGACACGCCGCCCATCAGCATACTGAGGAGTACGTTGACCTGGGCAAGCCCTCCCGGAAGATGACCGGTCAGCACATCGGCAAAACTCATCAGCTTCGTGCTGATTCCGGCATAGTTCATAATGGAGCCTGCCATTACGAAGAACGGAATCGCAAGCAGAGGGAATGACTGTGTGCTGGTGATAAACTTCTGCAAAATCAGGTCGGTCGGTGAGCCGGTATTCAGCACGCCGAAATAGAAAAGTGAAGATGCAAACAGTGCGTATGCAATCGGAATTCCTGAGAAATACAGGAGAAATACGATAATTACCGGTAAAAATGCCATTTACTCTTCCCCCTTTCCAAAAGTGCCTGTTTTCACAATCCGCTTTATATCATTTGCCATATGGCCGACGGAATAAATCGTAGTCAGACAGAAACCGACAATCAGCGCGGAGCTGACCCATGCGGATGATACCCCAAGTACCGCCGTCGGTTTTATATAAGACAGGCGCACAAATACTACGCTCAGATAAAAAAGATATCCGTTGGTGAACAATAGAATCAGATCAACCAATATCCTTACAATATTCCTCATTGTATTCGGTAGCTTATTGACAAGAATGTCAACTCCAATGTGCATTCCCCTTCTATAGCCCGCTGCCGCTCCCAGGAAAACACACCAAACAAAACAGCTTGTAGTAACTTCTTCGGTCCAGTAAAGACCGGTTCTCATGAAATAACGCAAAAATACATTTACAAGGACGAGACTTGTTGTGATTACAATAAAGATGGAGGCCAATATCTCTTCAAAGTGTCCAAGTATAAACTTCACGGTTTTATTCATACCATTCTTCCTCTCTGATCAGGAACACGCGTCACCTCCCGCGCCGTACGCGGGCTCCTGTAGGACACGATAAAAAGGGGAGGGGCAAAGCTCCTCCCCCGCGAGGTTCCATTATTTTGGCATATTAGCAATTGCTTCTTTGAATTTGTCGTAGAGACCCGGTGTAACGTCTTTCATATTGTCGTAGATTGGCGCAACTAATTCTGCAAATGCTGCGTTGTCTACGTCATTGAAGGAGATTCCCATCTCTGTTTCCAGCTTCTGCTTTGTAGCCTCTTCGCCTTCGGAGATGTTCTTAACCATTGTCTCTGCGCCTTTTGTAAACTCTTCCTGCATGATTGTTCTGTACTCTTCCGGAATCTTGTTCCATACGTCTACGCTGATGTAAGCGCCGCAAACGCCTAAGAGATGTTTTGTCATAGCCATGTTCTTTGCCACTTCCGCACTGCCGTTTGTCGCATATGCGTCGATTGTTCCTTCCAGACCATCTACAACGCCCTGCTGAACTGCTGAAATTGTCTCAGAGAAAGCGAGTGGTGTGGCTGTAGCGCCCATATGGTTTAATGTATCAACATATAACTGGCTGCCTGGTGTACGGATCTTCATTCCCTTTAAGTCTTCCGGCTTTGTGATAACCTTGTTTGTCATGAGGCTCCTGAAACCGAAGATGTAATCGAGGGAAAGAATCTTGATTCCTTTTTCCTCGGCTCTCTTGAACATATCCTGTACTTCCGGTGTTTCGAGAAGATACTCATATTCATCGTAGGAATTAACTAACATCGGGCCTGCCAGGATATTGAAATCCGGAACATAGTCGCCCAGGTAAGACGGATCTTCTACGGAAATGAAATCTGCGCCGCGGACTACCTGCTCTACACCGTCTTTATAGGTTGCAAGCTGTCCCTGCGGATATGTCTGAATCTCGATGGCGCCGTTTGTTCTTTCAAGAATGTTTGCTGCGATGGAATCCATCGTCTTTGTAAGCTGCTCTTCCGGAGCAAATACATGGCTCAGCTTTAACACCAGATGATAATCATCAGCCGGAGCCGCTGCCTCCTGGCTTCCCTCCGCTTGTCCTTCTGCCTTTGGAGCCTGTGTCTCGGCCGGTTTGCTGCTGCATCCCGCCATGGATACGCAGAGCGCGGTTGCTAATGCAAGACTCAGTACCTTCTTCATTTTTCTCATTATTTTTCCTCCTTTTATCTTAAGGGTTTTCCCCCCAAGTCTCATTCAAACTGCCTGAATCATTCCGTTTCTTTTCTGATTCGTGTCACACGGTCGGGATAATTGCCTATGATGGAGTCCACCCCTCTGGCAATCATGGTCCGGATGTCTTCTTCTTCATTAACGGTCCATGTGTTAATTTTGATGCCCTGGCTCTTTACTTCGGCCACCACCTCTTTAGTCATATTATAGAAAATCGGATGGAGACATTCAGCCCCTGCATACTTCGTATAGCGTCCGGCGTCAATCATCCAGGTCTCCGTCAGAAGCCCGCATTCCATATCGGGACAGAGTTCTTTCATTCTCCTGATGCTGAAATGGTTAAAGGAAGAGATGATGATTTTCTCCTTCAGTCCGAATTCTTCAATCAGGTCATACACCTTTTTCTCGATTCCCGGATACTCAAAAATTCCTGTCTTCAGTTCAATATTGGTGATAATATGCGTATCTTTTACCAGTTCAAAATATTCCCTGAGTGCGGGAACATGCTGTGAATCGCACTGGCCGGCAAATTTGAAGGACACGTCAAACTTCTTCAGCTCTTCATATGTATAATCCCTCACAAAGCCGGTTCCGTTCACGCAGGTACGGTCCAGCTTCTCATCGTGGATAATCACCACTTCCCCATCCTTTGTCAGATGGACATCCATCTCAATACCGTCGCAGCCCTCTGTCTGCACAGCTTTCTCAAAAGCCAGCATCGTGTTCTCGGGATACATCCCGCTGAACCCTCTGTGGGCAAAATTCTTTACCATGGTACCCTCCCTCAGCTTGCGCCTGTATGTATTTTCCTGTCTCTTCCGATACCCTATAAAGCCCCGGCATCCCTCCGGGCAGACTTACCGGCAAAGAAAAAAGCGGTTCGACCAAAGCAGCTCACTTTTGTGAACTGTTTCTAGTTTGCGCCGCTCTCCAACTCTCTGCTCTTTATTTATCTATCGAAATTTATAGTGTAATCTTAACACTATTTCAACAAATAATCAAGCATTTTTGTCGTTATTACCAATGTTTTTTCCATTTAATTGTCTTTTTCTGTATATATTGACAAAAAATTAACCAATTCTATTTATTCTTCTTATTCTGTTTTTTCTTCTTTTTGCGTTTTACCGGCTTGACTTCTTTTTCTATATCATAATCATCCCGTTCATCCACGCCTTCGCTGTATTCCCTCAATTCCTCCAGCACGCTGTCCGCCAAATCGTCGTGATCCCCGGATTCTTCGCATTCCTCGGTATCTTCCTCATCCGACAGGCATTCACAGTCTTCGGAGCTGTCGTCGGCTTCATCGCACTCTTCGCCGCTTTCTTCACCGCATTCGGAATCCGGAATCTCCGGCACAAGTTCTCCATGCTCTGCCTCTTCCCCTTCCTCCTTCTCCTCAATAACACTGTCAAGCCCTGTAATCACGTCAATTTTTTCACACATGCTGCTTCTATCTGAAGCCGGGCATTGAGGCTCCGTATCCTCTTTGTCACGGGTCTTCTTGAAGGCAATGCTGCCCGATAAGAACAGGGCCGCTTTGGCGCTGATCGGGCCCACCATCTCATAGAGAACCGAGGAGGACAGAATAATGGTGAGCATCAGATTTCCCGTCTCCGGCGGCAGGAGCCTCTGTCCCAGAAACGCCAGACCGATTGCGACGCCGGCCTGAGGGATCAGGGCAAGCCCCATATACTTCCTGATTTCCCTGCTGGTGCCCATAGCCAGACAGCTGAAATAAGTGCCCAGATATTTCCCCGCAATACGGATCAGGAAATAAGCGACTCCTATGACTCCGACTGTCCCCAGGGCGTTCACATTCAGGTTCATGCCGGAAACAATGAAAAATATGGACATGACCGGAGGCGTGAAGTTATTGATCTGGCGGAACAGCTTCTTATCCCTGGTCAGATTGATATAAGCCGCGCCGAACACCATACAGGATAACAGCGGAGAGATATCGGCAGCCGCACAGATACCGGAAAGTCCCAAAAGCATTGCGATAGCAAGGATGAGACGGTTATCCCTGCTTCTGGCCGGAATCAGCAGGCGGCTCAGAAAATAACCGCAGAAAAATCCCAGGCAGATGGCGAACAGGTTCAGCATAACGGGTATCAGAATATCGTTGACCGTAAGCGCTCCCGATGCCCTTCCGTTGGCAATGGCTGCCACGATACTGAAGGCGAGAAGACAGACAACATCGTCAAGGGCCACTATCTGAAGCAGCGTGTTGACGAACTCTCCTTTGGCCTTATACTGGTTGATCGTCATCATCGTGCTGGCCGGAGCCGTTGCCGTGGCGATTGCGCCGAGAATCAGGGCGAAATCCCAGTCCAGACGGAATATAAACTTTAAAATAACCGTCACCAGCACGCCCGCCGTCAGGGCCTCGCTGATTGTTATCACGATTATTTTTTTGCCGGTTCTCATCAGCACTTCTTTTTTAAAGAATTTCCCGACCCCAAAGGCGATAAAGGCCAGGGCCAAATCACTGACAAACCCCATTGAATCAATCATATGCTGCGGAATAAAATTAAGGCTGCAGGGACCGATCAGGATTCCCGCCAATATGTAACCGCTCACTTTGGGAAGATTCAGGGTATTGGTCAGCCTCGTCATAATGAATCCGGCAAATAATATGATCGAAAGTACAAGGAGCGCTTCCGTCTCCTGATTTAACTGACTTAAAAATTCCTGCATGTTAAGTCCCCCCTGCCAATTATTAATTTATGAAGACTTACAGATAGCCTTTCATTTCCCCCAGCGATTCAAAAACCGCATCCGGCTTCACGGAAGATTTCTCCACATCCTCCGCTTTCGTCTCACCGGTCAGCACCAGAAAACCTTTCGCACCGTTATTGACACCGGTTGCCACATCCGTATAGATACGATCTCCGACAAAAGCCACCGCCTCTTTCTCTGTTCCCGTATGCTCCAGCACCATATCCACCGTTTCCTTAAACGGTTTCCCCAGATATTTTGGCTGTACTCCGGTCGACAGCGCTATCGCAGCGCACATGGCTCCGCAGTCCGGTATGAAACCGCCCTCCACAGGACAGTTGATATCCAGATGAGTAGCCAGAAATTCCGCTCCGTTCCTGATAAAGGTGCAGGCCCGTTCCAGCTTTTCATAGGTCAGCTCCGTGTCAAATCCAATCACCACCACATCGGGCTGCTCCTCCCGTGCCGCTTCCCCGTCTGTGGGCAACAGCCGGATCCCGGCCTGCCTAAAACTTGCCTCCAGCGCCTTTGTTCCCATCAGATATACTGTTTTTCCGCCGTAGCATTCCTTCAGATAACGGATTGTCACATCCCCCGATGTGACAATCTGATCTCTGGAAATGCGGCAATCCATTTTTTCCAGTTTTCTGATATAGTCCTCCGGTGATTTGGAAGAATTATTCGTGAAAAACAGAAACTTCTTTCCTGCCGCTTCCACCGCATGAATAAATTCCAAAGCGCCGTCCAGCCTCCTGTCCCCCAGATAGAACGTTCCGTCCATATCAAGTACAAACAGGCTGATTTCTTTCAGTATTTCTCTTCCGCCGGTCATATCCGCCCTCCTGTCTCTTTTTCCGTCATTTACTTTTCGCCGTTTTATACGGCTTCTACCGTCTTTGTTGCAATAATGGAAACGCCGGTTCCCGCACAGTCACGGATAATGACGTCCCCCATATGGACAGGCGCCTTCATTCTGACTGCCCGGATCTCTTTCATGATGTCAAATATCTTTCCCTTTGGGATATCTTTTTCTGTTTTAACGGATGCCCTTGTCAGTGTCCCATCCTCCACAATAACACTGGAGGTCACAATTCTTGTCGGGTTGGTCACCTCTTTTTTGGCGTAAGCCTCACCTTTAGCGCATGTATTTCCTGTCACGGTAATATTGTCTCCGTCTGTCGTAACGCTCACCGGACAGCCCAAAGGACAGCCGATACAGATCAGATCTCTCTTTTCCATCACTCTACCTCCGTACAAATCACTATCTTCTCTAAATCAGGATAATTCTTAAAGCTGTCTTTTTTCAGAATTACCTGCTCCATCTCTCCGGGTGCGAGAACCTTTTTCTTCCGTTTCGACACTCTCTCATCCCCGTAATAAACAGAGATAAAACGATCCTTATATACATCGGCCACCCGGAAACGCACGACCACCTGATCGTTCATATTCCGGATATCAAGAGACTGAGGCACGGTGTAACGCACACCGTTTGAAGCTTCCAGCCTGACTTCCTTTGTTTCCTCTCCCGCCGTCTCTTTCTTAACATAAGCCGCCGCATTCTTTCCCGCCAGGTTCGCTTCCTCCGACACATAGTCCACCAGGTCATGCACATGAAGGACGTTGCCGCAGGCAAAGACTCCCTCTGCCTCTGTCTGAAGATGATCATTGACATTCGGGCCCGATGTGATCTGGTTCATCGATACGCCGATCCCTTTCGTCAGCTCATTCTCCGGAATCAGTCCGACAGACAGAAGAAGTGTGTCGCAGGAATAATACTCTTCGGTTCCGGGGATCGGTTTTCTGTTCCCGTCAACCTCGGCAATGGTAATGCCTGTAACTCTCTCTTTTCCGTGAATTTCCGTCACGGTATGGCTCAGCTTCAACGGAATATCATAGTCGTCGAGACACTGTACAATATTTCTCTTAAGGCCGCCGGAATATGGCATCAGCTCGGCTACCACCTTCACCTTAGCTCCCTCCAGCGTCATACGCCTTGCCATGATAAGCCCGATATCACCCGAGCCCAGGATTACAACTTCCTTTCCCACGCTGTAGCCTTCTATATTCATCAGACGCTGGGCAGTTCCCGCCGAAAAAATGCCGGCCGGCCGGTAACCCGGAATATTGAGGGCCCCTCTCGGGCGCTCCCTGCATCCCATGGCCAGGATGACTGCGCCTGCCTTGATAGTCACAAGTCCTTCTTCTCTGTTGATGTAGGTGACTTCTTTTTCACTGTTGATATCAATTACCATCGTATTCAGCCTGTAAGGAATTTTTTCTTCCGTTACCATCTCAATATAGCGGGCTGCATATTCCGGTCCTGTAAGTTCTTCTTTGAATGTATGAAGTCCGAATCCGTTATGGATGCACTGATTTAAAATACCTCCCAGCACGTTATCCCTCTCCAGAATCAGGATATCCTCTACTCCGGCGCGGCGTGCGGAAACTGCCGCTGCAAGGCCTGCCGGGCCGCCGCCTATAATTACAATATCATGATGCATCATCTTAAGTCCTCCTACTTATCACCTTTTAACAGTTCTGAACCGGTTCTGTTTTTGCAGACATCATCCATTGTTATGCCGAGCTCTTTCGCCAGAATTTCCATCGTCCTCGGCGTGCAGAAGCCTGCCTGGCATCTGCCCATGCCCGCGCGTACCCTGCGCTTGATTCCATCCAGGGATACCGCCCCGAGCGGTCTGCGTATCGCATCAATTATCTCACCCTCGCTGATATTCTCACAGCGGCAGATAATGGTCCCGTATTCCGGATGTTCTTTTATAAGCTTGGCTCTCTCTTCCCGTGGAAGCTCAGCCGCTTTGATAAAACCTTTTCTCGTCGCTTTAAAATCTCCTTTTATCGCGGCCCCGGCAGCTTCTGCAATCATCTGGGCCAGATATTTACCGAGAGCCGGCGCACAGGAAAGTCCCGGTGATTCAATTCCTGCGGCATCATAGAAGCCCTTTGCATCCTCCGCCTCACCGATGACAAATTCATCGTTAGCCTCATGAGCCCGCAGTCCTGCAAAAGAGGTGATGGTCTGTCTGAAAGGGATATTTTTCACGCTCCGGACAGATTTAGATATAGCCTCCGCCAGGCCCTCCGCCGTCGTCTCCGTTGCCTCTTTATCCTCTATATCAATTGCCGTAGGCCCTACCAGAAGGTTTCCGTGGACGGTTGGGGATACTAAAACGCCTTTGCCGTATTTGCCCGGAAGCTGGAAAATCGTATGGGATACATGGTTCCCGGCCTCTTTATCGAGAAGGCAGTAGTCCCCTCTTCTGGGAATAATCTGAAGTTTTTTCTCACTTACCATATTGTGGAACACATCGGCATATACACCTGCCGCATTTACCACGTACTTTGCATGCACCTCACCATTATTCGTAATCAGCCTGTAGCCGAAATCCGCTTTTTCAATCTGAACCACTTCTGTGTTCATCTTGAATTCCACGCCGTTTTCATATGCATTTTCGGCCATGGCAATGGTCAGGCCGAAGGGACATACAATTCCGCCGGTAGGCGCATAGATAGCAGCCACCACCGTATCGCTGACATTCGGCTCCTTTTCCCTGGCCTCGTCTCCTGAGATAATGGCAAGGCCGGGAACCCCGTTCTTTACGCCTCTCTCATATAACTCCTTAAGAGCCGGTAAATCGTTTTCATCAAAGCAGAGAACCATGGATCCATTGCGCTTGAAATCGAACTGCAAATCGTTTGAAAGCTGCTCCATCATCTCATTCCCCTGCACATTCAGCATTGCTTTCAGGGAACCGTTGGCCGCATCATATCCGGCATGGACGATGGCGCTGTTGGCTTTGGAAGTTCCGGAGCATACGTCCTCCTCACGCTCCAGCAGACAGGTGTGGAGATGATACCTGGATAACTCTCTGGCAACGGAACAGCCTGTTACGCCGCCGCCGATTACAACTACATCATAGATACAACTGCTCATTCTTCTTCTCTCCTTTTACATTTGTTAGAACGGCTGGATTCCGGCTTCCGCCGGTTTTTCACCGCCAAACGACAAAAAGAGTAAGGCGAACTAAGCGTCATAAAACGCTTGATACCTTACTCTTATCTCTCTTAGGCACTTATTTATTTATGCTTATTTTAACCAATTTACGGATGATTGTCAAGATTTAATTGAGGTTAGAAGACGCGTCCGGAACGGACCATATCCAGTGTGGTGAGGGGGCTGGCTGAGTCTTCCGTCCCCGTGGGAGGTTGGTCGTGGAAGGGGGAATCCGGCCGGAATGAATTGCTGCGGGGACCGTTTGCACTCTTTGGAGTGCGCATCAGTGCTAAGCTCGTGAGGAACCTCGCTAAGCGCCGGCGGACTCCCATGTCCCCTCCGCAATTGATTCCGCCTACTTCCCCCGGGTCAGGTTTTCGCCGGGGACGGAAGACTCATATACACACCCCGCCACCCCGTCCGTACCGGCGGCGTCCTTACCTGCCTAACTAAATTCTGTATGTAATTTATTTCTTCTGACGGTACACATGCCCCAGCCACATGGATGCGCCTACAAATACGCCTCCCAGGATATTACCGATGGTGACCGGTATCAAATTCTTAATAAGAAAATTGCCCCAGGTCAGCATGGACAGGTCAAGTCCTGCTTCTGCCGCTTTGGCCGCATAAGCCGGCACATGGGATGCAAAAATTCCTGCCGGAATGTAATACATGTTTGCAACTGAATGCTCAAAACCGCAGATTACAAAAGAAGCGATGGGGAGAAATGTTCCAACGATTCTTCCTGTTACATCTTTTGCTTCCAGACTGCATAAAACAGCGAAGCAGACAAGTACATTGCAGAAGAATCCCAGCACTATGGCATTGCCCATCGGCAGGGACGCTTTGGTGGCTGCCAGCTTCATCGTAAATACCGCCAGGCCTCCGCCGGAATAATTCATCTGTCCGAAGTACGCGCAGCCTGCCGCCACGATGATACTTCCAATGAAATTCCCTATATAAACAAACAGCCAGTTTTTAAGCATCATTCCTGTTGTCGTTTCTTTTTCCAGAACCGAGATGCTGATGAGGCAGTTCCCAGTGAACAGTTCCCCTCCCATCAGGATAACCAGCGATAAACCGGCCGGAAACAAAAGACCGCAGATAATACGGGCTGTGGAAACGTCCGCAATGGTGTGAGCCGCCGTATTGGTCACCGCCGCTCCCAGAGCAATGAACATACCTGCCAGTATCCCCAAAACCAGCATTCTGAACACCGATAGCTCTGTTTTTTTCTTCCCGGCGGCCGCATAATTTTTGATAACCTCCGGAGCTGTGAACAGATTCATAATATTCCTCCCCTGATTTAACGATAACCTGCACGCTCCGCGCACAGGACTCCGCCTTTAATAAAACGATGAAAGGCACGCTTTGCGAACCTTTCACCGTTTATCAATGACACGTAGAAAATTTTAGAACAGACCGGAAATCTTTCCTGTCGCATCTACATCGATCTTCTCTGCTGCCGGAACTTTTGGAAGGCCCGGAAGAGTCATGATGTCGCCTGTGAGAGCTACGATGAAGCCTGCACCTGCAGATACCTTCAGGTTACGTACTGTAATCTTGAAGCCTCTTGGTGCGCCTGTCAGTTTCTGGTCGTCGGAGAAGCTGAACTGTGTCTTAGCCATACAGATTGGCAGGTTGCCGAATCCAAGCTCTGTCAGTCTCTTTGCCTGTTTCTTTGCAGTTGCAGCCAGCTCTACGCCTTCGCCTCTGTAAATCTTTGTTACGATTGTATTTAATTTCTCTTCGATGGAAAGGTTCTCATCGTAGCAGAACTGGAAGTTATTCTCTGTCTCGCACAGACGAACTACTTCTTTAGCCAGCTCTACGCCGCCGTCGCCGCCTTTGCCCCATACTTCAGAAAGAGCAACGTTTACGCCCAGTTCCTTGCACTTGTCAGCGATAAGCTGTAATTCTGCCTCGGAATCGAATGGGAAACGGTTGATAGCAACTACGCATGGAAGGCCAAATACGGTTGTGATGTTCTCAACGTGCTGTAACAGGTTTGGAAGACCCTTCTCAAGCGCTTCCAGGTTCTCGTTATTGAGTTCTGTCTTTGCAACGCCGCCGTGATGTTTCAGGGCACGTACCGTAGCAACTACTACAACTGCGGATGGTTTAAGGCCTGCTTTACGGCACTTGATGTCAAGGAATTTCTCTGCGCCAAGGTCGGCGCCGAAGCCTCCCTCTGTTACGGTGTAATCGCCAAGCTTCAGAGCCATCTTAGTAGCGATAACGGAGTTACAGCCATGAGCGATGTTAGCGAATGGTCCGCCGTGGATGAATGCAGGCGTATGCTCCAGAGTCTGAACCAGGTTTGGTTTCAGGGCATCCTTTAACAGTGCGGCCATAGCGCCGTCTGCCTTTAAGTCTGCTGCCGTTACAGGCTCATCGTCGTATGTATAAGCTACGATCATTTTGCCCAGACGCTCTTTTAAGTCAATGATGTCGCTTGCCAGGCAGAGAACAGCCATAACTTCACTTGCTACCGTGATATCATATCCGTCTTCGCGTGTGAAGCCGTCTACTTTTCTTCCAAGTCCGTCAACGATGTTTCTTAACTGACGGTCGTTCATGTCAACTACACGTTTCCATGTGATTCTCTTCGGGTCGATTCTCAGTGCATTGCCCTGGTAGATGTGGTTGTCAAGCATAGCTGCCATCAGGTTGTTAGCTGCTCCGATTGCGTGGAAGTCGCCTGTGAAGTGAAGGTTGATGTCTTCCATCGGAACTACCTGTGCGTATCCGCCGCCTGCTGCTCCGCCCTTAACGCCGAATACCGGTCCCAAGGACGGCTCACGCAGAGCTACTGTTACGTTCTTGCCGATTTTCTTTAATCCGTCTGCAAGACCAACGGTTGTCGTTGTCTTTCCTTCACCTGCCGGTGTTGGTGTGATAGCTGTAACAAGGATCAGTTTTCCGTCTTCCTTGTCGGTTTCTTTTAACAGGTTGTAGTCAACTTTTGCTTTGTAGTTGCCGTACTGCTCTAAGTATTTCTCGTCAATGCCTGCTGCCGCTGCGATTTCACGGATGTTTAATGGTGTTGATTCCTGTGCAATTTCGATATCTGTTTTCATGATATGTTCCCCTCCATCGATTTGATTTATTTGGATTGTTATTATTTACTGAGTAATTAATATAACTGGTCAGAAAGCTCAGATGCCTTTAAAATCTTCTGCTCATAAGCAATTGCCTGCTCTTCAAGACTTTTTACTTTTGCGGATAAATCGGCTACAAATGCCTCATCCTTAATGGAACCCAGATTGATTTTAACGTTGAATAAAGCGCCGATTACTGCAGTACGTGCCATCATGGCTGCCACAAGACCGTCTGTTACGGCATTGGTGTTGCCTCTGCTTACTACTGCCTCAGCGATTGGGAAAATCTTGTATGCAGTCTCAGCTACGGAAAGCGGAACCTGAGCGGCTGCTTTTAAACCGTTCTGCATTGCTTCTCTTCTGGCTGCTTTCTCTTCGTCGGTGTCTTTCGGCATTCCGATAGCATCCATGTAAAGATTGAATGATGTGCTGTCTTTCTGGATATCCTCAACAAGCTCTTTTCTGAGTGCCGCACCTGATGCTGCAAGCTCTTTCATCTCGCCTTCTACTTCTGCGTATTTAGCTTTGCCTACCGTCAGGTTCGCTACCATCTCTGCAAGTGCTGCCGCAAGCGCTCCTGCAAGTGCGGATACGCTGCCGCCGCCCGGCGCCGGTGCGTCAGATGCTGTTACGTCTACAAAACCCTCGACTGTTAAATCTTTTAAATCTCCCATTTTGGTATTTCTCCTCGCATTTATTCTTACTTTTGCTGTGCCGCCCCTGCCTTGCGGCCGGGACGGCGCTATCATTAACCGTTCTTAATTTACGTTTCAGAATTATAACAATTCCGTCATGAGCTGAGCGGATATTCGCCGCAGTTCAGCCTTCGGCCGTACTGTTACGATTATTCTTCTTCCAGTAAGCGGATTTCCATAATCTGCTTGTCGGCGTCAAATGTCATCGGTCCGAAACTTGCCAGCTGTAAGTAGTACTCAGCACAGTCAACAAGAGCCTGCATCGGAACAAGGCCTACTAACTCGCTCTCTAATACGTTAACTCCGTAACGTTTTGCTTCCATCTTGATTAACTCAAATGCACGGTAAACAGAAGTCTTTGTGAAGTCTGTCAGGTTCATGGAAACCTGTGCAAGGTTTCTGTCGTCCAGCATGATTCCGATCGCTTTTACATAACGGAGTCCACCGCCGATGTGACGGATTCTCTTGGCAATCTGGCTGGCAATTTCAAGGTTTGGTGTATCCAGGTTTACGTTGAATGCTACAAGCGGCATTCTTGCGCCGACTGCGCTGACACCTGCTGTCGGATGGATTGTCTCAGGACCAAAGTCCGGAGCCCACAGTTCTTTGTCTTTCATCTTCTCAGCCATACCCTCGAACTGTCCCTTACGGATTTTTGCAAGGTTCTCTCTGTGAGGAGCTGATGCAGATGCTTCATATAAGAAGCAAGGTACGCCGTATTTCTCACCAACGATTTTAGCTACTTCTTTGGCTACTGCGTCTGCCTCTTCTACTGTTGTGTTACGGCAAGGAATAAATGGAACTACGTCAACGGCTCCCATTCTCGGGTGCTGTCCTTCATGTTTGGTCATATCAATCAACTCAACTGCTTTTCCGAAGGATGCAACTACTGCGTCGCGCAGTTCATCCGGCTCACCGATAACAGTTACAACACATCTGTTGTGGTTCGGGTCTGTCTGGTAATCTAAGAGCTTAACTCCCTTTTTACCTCTGAAGCAGTCAACGATCTGCTCCACTTTCTGCATGTCACGGCCCTCGCTGTAATTCGGTACGCACTCAATCAGTTTGTTTCCCATGATAATGATCCTCCTCTGTTTTATAGTGATAAATAATAATGTGATAGTGATATATATATTGGTGATATATATTGCAGTAATTAAGTAAATCTATTATAACATTTCCCGCTGCCGTCAGATAGGCCGCAAAAAAATATTATCTTGAATTATTACGGTTTAACGCATTACTGGTAATGAACAGCCGACACAACCGCTGCCACAACCGTCTCTGCCGAACATGACCAGCCCGCTTTGTCGAATCTGCCGGTCAGCTTCAGGGTATCTCCGTCCTCCAGGCGATAATTCTCACCGTTGTCCAGTGTCACGGCCAGCGTGCCTTTATAACAGTATATCATAACGGCTTCATATTCCGGCATCTCAAATGTCAGGATACTGCGGATATCGCAGCCCTCGCCTTCTTCCATTCTAAGCGGAACGACATGGCCGGTACATCTGCCTTTTCTAAGCATCAGGTTAAAATCGATTACCTTTCCCTTGCTTGCCGTCTCGTCACCTCCGTCAAAAGCATGCGGCGTGAACTCCGGCAGATCGATCCAGTTATCGTTATTATGAGAAAGGCTGATATCGCCTTTCAGAGTCATGATAATGCGGTCGTAATCAGGCAGGCTCGTAAAATCGCTCTCCTCCAGTTCCACCGTAGCTGAACTCAGTCTCCACATAAAGTCCCTGTCCGCGTAAACACTGCCCTCCGGCGCAATGGAAAGCTCCGTCGTCAATCCTCCGCTCCACTCCGTTGTTTTGTAATCTTTTTTGTGTAACAATTCGACATGGTAATCTGCCATAGCCTTTCCCCTCTCTTAACCTCTGTTTTCGTTACTGTTCGCAGCTCTGCCGAAAAGCGAAGCTCTGTAGACAGTAACCTGTTTTACCCTCTTCTGTCTGACTTTCTCTGTTCCTCTATCTTTGTAAATACGTGCATCATCATCAATGATGCAAGGCGCACTGTCGCTCCCGACGGATCATACAGGGGGTCAACTTCCACCAAGTCGGCCGCCACAATCCTTCCCATCTTTGCGATGCCGTTAATGATATCGCATTCCTGATCGAAAAGAAGGCCGCCCGGCAGCGGTGACGCCACTCCCGGCGCTATCGACATGTCAAATCCGTCAATATCTATGGTAAGGTAATAATTCTTAGCTTTCGGTATCTTTGCCAGAATACCGTCGACGCCAATCTCTGCCGCCTCCCTGGCTGAAATAAGAACGCTGCCGTAGTTTCTGGCATCGTCGAAATCCGTCCGCTTGCTGCTGCCCATTCCCCTGAGGCCAATCTGCGCCATCGGACCGATATGCTTCATCTCAGACATCCGCCGCATCGGGCTTCCGTTGCCTGTTGTCAGCGGGCCGACATGGTCGGTCCAGTCAAGGTGGGCGTCAAACTGCACTACGCATATCTCCTCCCCTACTTCTTCCAGGGCTTTTCCCACCGGAATGGAGATGGAGTGGTCGCCTCCGATTACAAAAGGCACAGCTCCCTTTTGAATAATCTTTTTAACGCTCTCCGTAACATTGTTAAATGTATAATTAAAATCGCTATGTAAAATGTCAACGTCTCCGCAGTCTGCGATGCTAAAAGGCGCTGCCAGCCTCTGCACGTCGTTTTCAAAATCATAATATCCACCGGTGCCGCGGCCATACTGTGTGGATGCTTCTCTGATTCTGCGGGGAGCCAGCCTCGCGCCGCTCATAAATCCAACGCCGAAATCGCAGGGAACACCTAATACTGCTATATCCGCATCAAGTTTGTCAAGGTCTGTGCAAATCGGATATTTACCAAAAGAGCAGATACCTGTTATAGGTAAATTTAACGGTTCCATGAAACATCACTCCTTTTTATATTGTACGATAATTTTACCAATACTACACAGTTGTTGTAAATATCTTTCGCTTTGCAAAGTAATTCATTCACTAAAATTCTTATCTCAATTATGCCTAACCGCTTTACAGAAAGTCTTTACTTAGCATATTTTATCATGTATAATGAGATTTTAGGGGAACTATTTACAGAAAGGGGAAGGCGGCATGGATAATACCGATATTAAGATCATAAATATCCTTCAGGAGAACTGCAAAACTTCAACCCGGGAAATCGGACAAAAAGTAGGGCTGACCGCTCCGGCTGTTGCCGAAAGAATTAACCGTTTGAAAGATGCAGGGGTCATCGAAGGATTTCACGCCCAGATTAATGAAACTCTGTTAGGAAGCAACATTTCAGCTTATGCGCTGGTGAATGTACCTCCGAAGGAATATGAACCGTTCTGCAGATTTTGTGAAAATGATCCTTCAATCGTTGAACATCACCATATAGTTGGTTTAAACAATGTTTTAATTAAAATGCGCGTTGGCAATGCGCAGGATCTGGAGGTTCTTCTGGAACAAATCCGCAAGTACGGACTGTCCAATACTTCCATCCTGCTCTCCACCTACTTCCGGCAGAAGGAGTTTACTCCGTTAAGCGGAAACAGGATGGATTGATGTTTTATCATACTTTGGCAAATTAAATGCCACAGCTGCCGTGATATGATTATCCGGTAACTGTGGCATTTTTTAATTGTAATTTAAACCAATGTCAGCTCGGTGGAATTATCTCCCATCATTAATCCAGGAACGTCACCGCTTTACATGGAGTCCGGTAGTTGGACGGTGAAATTGTAATACCCGTAGCAGGAGTACTGGAATGGATCACCTGTCCTCCGCCTATGTACATGGCAACGTGATTGATATAGTTGCCGCTGGCATAGAACAGCAGATCTCCCGGCTGTGCGCTGCTGACCGATATCTCGCGTCCCTTTGCCGCCTGATCCCTGGAACTGCGCCCCGTTGTAATGCCGAAGTGGGCATAAACGCCCTGTGTAAATCCGGAGCAGTCCGCACCGTTTGTCAGGCTGGTTCCGCCATATACATACGGATTTCCCAGGAACTGTTTGGCATAAGCCACTACGGCTGAGCGTGTGGCCGAAACCACTTCGCTGGAACCGCCTCCCGGTCCGTTCGAACCTGGGCTTCCGCCTCCCGGCCCTTTATTGCCCGACGCCGCCTTCGTGGTCTCGGGCGCTTTTGTGGTTTCAGGAGCCTTGGTCGGTTCAGGAGCCTTCGTCGTACTGTTCGGGTTGGCCTCTATCGTACCAGTATAAGCTGTCTCCGGAGCTTTCGTGGCGGCCGGAGCCTTGGTCGTCTGTTTGGGGGCCTCGGCCGTCTGCTTTGCAGCTTCCTTTTTGGCCTCTTCCATCTTCTTTATCGCGTCTTCCGCTTCTTTTTTCAGTTTTGCCGCTTCCGCTGCCTTCTGCTGCTCTTCCTGTGTTGAAACGGCCTTATTGAATTCAACCCTGACATCGATGTAATCCTTGAATACATAACCGACCAGATCGTTGTCCACGGATATTTTTGCAAAATCTCCCTCTTCTCCGATTACCACATACTCGGCATCAGGCGAAAGCAGGTCCAGTGTACGGCTGTCCAGGCTGGGCTTCTCGCGCAGCCTCAGAGTTGACGTGCTGGCGACGCGGGCCATCGGTGTGCCCACCTGTCTTGCAATCGACTCAGCTTCCGCTCCTGTTATAAAATACTGAGCTTTTATATAGCCCTTTACATTTCCCGACTGAATCTGGTACCACTTTCCGCCCTCCCCGTCCACGGTGGAAAGGATCGTGGCGGCACAGTTGTTGTAAATCTTTCCCACAACGGCGCTTGTGGTATTGGCCTCCGACCTTACATTGACATAATTGCTTACACGGGAAATGGCCACATTATCATATGCCGATTTTCCTGCGGCTTTAACGACCGGCACCTCCCCGGCCCGTTCCGATGTGGCGGCGCGGGCCAGCATCTCCTCGGAAGAAAATGCCTGAGCCAGCTCCTCCTCCGGGTTCAGGCTGCCTGCATAATAATTATTGATAGCCACCGACGCACCTGCCACCGGTGAATCCGTCTCCAGATTCATTGCGGCTTCCGATGAAAACGGACCGCCTCCTGCAATCAACAGGAAGGCAGACGACATCATCAGTATCTTCAAACCCTTTCTCATGTGAAACTTCCCCCTAAATCCTGGTGAGATAACTCTGTGCGCTTGTAATGCAGTTTGCTCCGTCGGCAGCCGCTGTAATAATCTGCCTCAGCGCCTTCGTTCTGACGTCCCCGGCTGCAAACACTCCGTCTACCGAAGTCCGTCCGTCCTCGCCGGCTATAATATATCCCTGGTTATCTGTCTCAACCTGCCCGGCATACTGTCCGCTGTCCGGTTCGATTCCTACGGCAACGAATACGCCGTCCACCTTCAGTTCACTCTTTTCACCGGTCTTTTTATTATTCAGCTTTAATGCCTCTACTTTATCCGAACCTACAATTTCTTCAACCACAGTATCCCAGATAACTTCTACATTATCGAGGGACATCAGGCGGTTCTGCAGGCTCTTCGCGCCTCTCAGTTCATCCCTCCTGTGGATCAGGTAAACCTTGCTGCACATTCTGGCCAAAAATATGGCATCCTCTATTGCCACATCGCCTCCGCCGATTACCGCGGTTGTTTTCCCCTTGAAAAATGCTCCGTCACACGTTGCACAGTAGGAAACCCCGGCCCCGGTCAGAATCTCCTCGCCTTTGGCTCCGAGCTTTCTGTGGTGGGCTCCCGTCGCTATGATTACCGCCCTGGCCAGATAAGTGTCGTTCTCACAAACTATCTTCTTAACCTCGCCGCCCAGTTCTGCGGCCGTAACAGTGTCTTCCTCAAATTCAGCTCCCAGCTTGTCTGCATGCTCCCTCAGCTTCATTCCAAGATCAAAACCCGAGATTCCCGGAAGTCCGGGATAGTTATCCACTTCATACGTGTTGAGAATTTGTCCCCCGCTCATCATGTTTCTCTCGATCACCACCGTATCAAGCTCCGCCCGCTGCGCGTAAACGGCCGCGCTTAAGCCGGCCGGGCCGGAACCGATAATGATCAGATCATGTATCTTGTCCATCTGGCTGTCCTCCAATCATTCTAATCTGTTCTTGTCCTAAATTTATCATCACGTATACTGCTGTATTATCATTTGTCATCACCATGCGGATCCATGGCTTTTGAGCTTACTTTTAAGTATACCACATCTTTCCAGCATGGAACAGATATTTTAGATGGAAACTTCTTACATTTTTATATTTTGTTACTTTTCACACCCTTGCTAAAAAGAGGCAATGCTGGAAAAAATAACAAGCGGGACATTACCGTGTAAAAAGTAACTATATTTTTTCAAGTGTTTCCTGTACTGCTGAAAAATTCGTTTTCCATGACATTTTCTCCAATCCGTGATAAAATATAAATATCCTGATAATCTGCCTGTCCCGGTAAAAATGGATTACGGCAACGTGCGGGAAGCTCCCGCGGTTCAGGATATAAAGTAAACTGACTTTCAAAGGAGTTGATTTTTATGCCAAGAAAAACAGTACTTGTCACAGGCGCTTCCCGGGGAATCGGTAAGGCCATTGCGATAAAATATGCCAAAAAGGGCTACAACGTAATTATCACCTGTGTCCACCGGCGCGACCAGCTTCTGCTGACTGAGGTGGAAATTGAAAACTATAATGTAGAATGTATGACATGGGTCGGGGATGCCGGCGATTACAATTCCTGTGAGGAACTGTTCAAACAGATCAAAAAACAGTTCGGCGGACTGGATGTCCTCGTAAACAACGCAGGGATTTCCTACATCGGACTGCTCCAGGATATGAAGCCGGAGGACTGGGAACTCATGATCCGGACGAATCTCACTTCGGTATTTAACTGCTGCCGTCTGGCTGTTCCAATGATGCTCCAGAAACAGCAGGGAAAGATAGTCAATATCTCCTCCGTATGGGGAATAAGCGGCGCATCCTGTGAAGTGGCTTATTCCGCCACTAAGGGAGGAGTCAATGCCTTTACCAAGGCGCTCGCCAAGGAACTGGCTCCCAGCAATATCCAGGTCAATGCCATCGCCTGCGGCGCCATCGACACGGAGATGAACCACTTCCTGCACCGGGAAGACTTAATCGGGCTGATGGAAGACATTCCGGCGGGACGACTGGGTAAGGCGGAGGAAGTAGCTGATCTGGCTTACCATCTGGGATATAAGGAATCTTATCTGACCGGACAGATTATTGGGCTGGACGGTGGATGGATCTAAGTCTTATCCATATCAATTATTTATACTTGTGTTTTATTTTGTTTAATTTCAAACCTGGAGGATCTTCCGCATGGATTTAAAAGAGCAGAGATATGTATGTACATTGGCCGAATGCCAGAACCTGACCAGAGCTGCCGAACGCCTTTTTATCTCCCAGCCCGCACTCAGTATATTTATAAGCAAGCTGGAAAACAGTATGGGAATGCAGTTATTTACCCGCACCGGCGGTAAATTCCTTCTTTCCTTTGCTGGTGAATGCTATGTGGAGGAGGCCAAAAAGATGTTGGAGCTGGAACGCTCCCTGATGAAAAAACTTGATAAAATTTCCAGTGAACAGTCCGGCCGGATACGTATCGGCGCATCCGTAAGGAGAAGTCCCTGGCTCCTCCCCCCTGTTATCGCAAGGTTTGAAAAAGAATGGCCCGATGTCGAGGTAATTCTTCAGGAGGGCACCATATCGGATCTAAACGAACTGCTGGACCAGTGTGAGCTGGATCTGATGGTTCTGAATCTGCCGGATTTAAAGGAAGGAATGGACTATCAGGTACTGTTCAGCGATGAATTTCTGCTTGCAGTGCCTCAGCTTCACCCAATCAACGAGAAGTCGGAGTATGTCCCCGGCACCGGATACAGAAGGATCGACGCAAAGTATTTAAACGGTGAGACATTATTTCTCCATGCTTCCTGGTCCAGCAGCCGCCATATTGAAGACCGGATTCTTGAAAAGCATCGCGTTCAGCCCGGAAGAATACGCGTCATCCGCGGCACCGAGACTTCATTTCAGATGATTGCTGAAGGGCTGGGAATCGGTTTCATCCGGGAGAGCTATGCAATCAACCTGAAGTACCGAAAGCAGGTTAATTACTACAGTATTGACTCCGACGATCATCCTATTGACGTCGTGGCATGTTACCGGAGCGGCCATCCGCTCCCTAAATATACGAAAAAACTGCTGGAACTCCTGACCGAACACGGACGTTCTATGTAAGCACAGATTACTGTTCACAGGTAGTATCCCGCGCGAGGCTGTGAACAGTAACAAGCACAGACAAGGCCGTGTTCGGCGATAGTATTAACGCTGTTTATAAACTTCATAAAATGAGTAAAGTGTACCTGTACCTCCGTTTACGATATAGTGATTATATCAAAAAACGGAGGTGTTTTTATGAATTACCAAAATCTCAGTCAAACGATCGATCGTATTGCCCCAGCGCTATTGGCCATGTCCGATAATATTTTTGATCACCCGGAAGAGGGACTTCAAGAATATTATGCAGTGGAGCAGCTCACCGGCTGGCTGGAACAAGAAGGATTTCATGTGGAACGCGGTGTAGCGGATGTGGAAACTGCATTCCGCGCCATCTGGAGTAATGGAGTGGGAGGCCCCAATATCGGACTTCTGTGCGAATATGATGCCCTGCCCGGTCTCGGGCATGCCTGCGGACACCATTTGCAGGGGCCGTGTATCCTGGCCGCAGCCGAGGCCGTAAAAAACAACGCGGGCGATACCCCATTTACTCTTACCGTCTATGGAACTCCGGCCGAGGAAAGCGTCAGTGGAAAAATCATGATGATTCAGAACGGTTGTACGTTTGAAGAGCTGGATGTTGCCCTGATGATGCATGCCGCCAATGCGACACAGGTAGACGTTAAATCCATGGCGAACACGAAATTTACCGTCACCTTCCACGGCATCAGCTCCCACGCCGCCATCCGGCCGGAAAAAGGAAGAAGCGCTCTGGACGCCCTTCTCCTAGCTTTCCAGGGAGTTGAATTTCTGCGAGAGCATGTGTTGGAAGACACCCGGATTCATTATACTGTGACCGACTGTGGCGGTACTCCAGCTAATGTCGTTCCGGCAAAAGCAACCGGTAGTTTTTATGTGCGCTCCTATAACAGGACATATCTGGACACGGTGATTGAACGCTTTAAAAAAGTGATGGCCGGAGCGGCGATGATGACCGAAACCGAGGTCGAGATCAATGAAATCAAAAGCGTGGATAACAAGATCCCCGTACTCTCCCTCAATGAGCTGGTAATCGGCAATGCCGAGAAGGCCGGCGCCCCAAAGATCGGGCCATCCCGGGAAAAAACAGGCTCCACGGATTTCGGCAATGTGATGCACCGCGTACCCGGCACCTGCATCCGGATTGCCTTTGTCGGTGACAGTGCGGCCGCTCATTCCATTGAATATCTGATGGCCGGAAAAACAAAAGAGGCCCATGACGCCATTATCTATGGGGCGCGCACGCTCGCGATGACGGCTGCCGATCTGATTAAAGAACCCGGTCTCATAATGAAAATTAAAGAAGAATTCGCCGTAAACCGCAGCAAAGAACGCGGTTGTCTTTAATACAGGAGGTAAGTATGGAAAAGAAAAAATTCAAGATGCCGCATTCATATGTCATCATCTTCATTCTGCTGATTGCAGTGTCGTTTATGACATATCTGATCCCTGCCAACGAATACGACAGAATCGAAACTGCCTCCGGCAACACGACGGTTATTGTCGAGTCCTACCATGAAGTGGAAGGATCCCCTGTTCCTGTCTGGGAGATCCCGAATTACATTATGAAGGGTCTCAGCAAACAGGCTGACATTATCTTCCCGCTGCTCGTAATTGCCGGCGCACTTGAGGTGATTCTGGCTACCGGGATGTTTCACGCATATTGTGGCAAAATGGCAATGAAATGCAAGGGTAAAGAAAAAATCTTCATACCAGCCATCCTACTCATTTTTGCTGTAATCGGCATCACCCAGTCAACAAATAAATTCGTCGGGTTTGCGCCTTTGGGCGTCATGCTGGCGGCTACGCTTGGATATGACGCCATCGTGGGAGTCGCCATCGTCCTTCTGGGAGTAGGAATCGGCTTCTCAACCGGTATCCTGGCGCCTACCACAGCCGTTGCCCAGGACATTGCAGAGCTGACTGCCTACTCTGGTATGTGGCTGCGGATTGTCAGCTTTGTGCTCTTTTACATTGTAACCGCCATTTATATTATTCGTTACGGCGAGAAGTGTAAGCAGAATCCGGCAAAAAGCGTATTATACGGTGTGGAAGGCGTCAAGACGTTTGACGTAGGCGACGCCCACTCTGAGATTGAAAAGCGCCACCCTCTTGTACTGGCCGTATTCCTGATATCCTTCGGTGTCCTGATGTATGGCTGCGTCAACCGTGGCTGGGGACTTGTGGAAACAGCCGTCTGTCTTTTCTGGATGGCATTCATCGGCGGCCTTGTATACGGCTATAATCCCAGCACTATTGCAAAACACTTTGTAAAAGGGGCGAAAAATATGACTTCGGCAGCACTGATTGTCGGACTCGGAGCCACTGTTGCAATTATCCTCTCGTCAGCCAATGTCCTCGATACCGTCGTACATGGACTCGCCTCAATGATGGCCTTCTTCCCCAACTTCCTGAAGGCTCCTGTCATGCTTGTAATGAACGTGATCGTCAATGCTTTCGTCACATCGGGTACGGGACAGGCAGCCGTTGTCATGCCTGTCATGGTCCCTCTGGCAGATGTGGCCGGAATAACCCGTCAAACTGCCGTACTGGCCTATAAGTTTGGCGATGGATTCTGTAATTATATTCTGCCCCACGCCTCCGCTCTGATGGGATTCTTAGGCGCAACCGGGATCGGTTACGATATTTGGATGAAATTTATGGGGAAACTCTTTGCGATGTGGATGGCACTTGGGTCCGGTATTTTGATACTGGCTTATTTGGTGCAGTATCAGTAAGACAAACACTCATCTGCAAACACGCAGAATAGACAATCAATAAAGCGGGAGAGGGGAACGAGCCTCATATGACGTTCCATCTCTCCCGGTTTATGGTTTGATAATTTTTTATACTAATTCTGTTTTTATGTTTATGAGATGTTCACATGGATTTCCCGGAGTGGTAAATAATTCTCCATCTTCTAATACAATAATGCTGCAAGACACCGTCTCCGTCCTTCCATATGTATTCGGGTGTCGGCAGATTGCGTTAACTGGACCGTTTACATGATCCGACATAATTTTAAGCAAATCCTGAAACCGGAGCCTATTTTTTTGTTGTTTAAGCATTTCCTCTATTCGCTCGTATCTTAAAAATGTAGACAAGTATTTATCCCTGTCCGGATTCTGATAAACATGTTCCCCCAAGCAGTAATGGTTTGTTCTGAATAATATTCCGCTTTCATCCGCCCACCGGCACAGATACCCGTCTTTCGTTGTCTCGATCAATACGGCACCCTGTCTGTCGGCTGCAATCATGTTTAATCCATTCATTCTCGGATACGTCTTTAACATCTCCAGTACATCACCGGTACAAGAGCACTTTTCAAGAAGATGATGTATATTCACAAAAATATGGCAACAGTCAATATCTTCCATATCAATCTCTGTTTTCGGCGACCAAAAGCCGGTGGAGGTTACAGCTAATCCATTATTGTTCAATCCGATAGCCGGATAGGTAATAATCCCAGCTCCATTTACCTCCAGAACCGTTTTTCCATCCGGATAAAGGTATTCAATAGCTGCCTGGTGCTCCATCATCTCCATATCCCTGTTTTTAATCAGATAAGTAAGGCCATCCAGAGTCGAACCAGAACGTGCCAGCAGCATACTGCAATCCTCGGCGAAAGTATCCTTCATAAAATAGGATGGAATATTTATGGTCAGTATATCGTCGAATGAAGCGTCTGCGCCTTTCGCAATTCCTTCCATCTCCTCCCACTGTTCCGGGCACCGGTTTTTTAGAAATTCTGCATTTCTTACAGTTATTTCACGATAACGCCCTATATCCAAAACAGAACTGCTCAGGCTGTCTATGATATTATTGATGTTTTCATGTATTAATGGTTTTAAAAACTCCCCCTGCTGCCTGCCCCTTTCATAAGGTGAGCCCGATACAACAATTTTACGAATACATTCCACAGAAATCCCTCCTTTTAAAGATACAAACCAGCGCCCGGCCCAAATGGAAGTTCGAGAACAAACCATAGCACAAAAAGTATTGTCATTACAAAACCTGAAGCAATACAATACGGTGTCATATTGGCAAACAGGGAGCCGAATCGCAGCCGTTTATCATACTTCTGTCCCAAAGCAAGCAGCATCCCAAAATAGGCAAAGGTCGGCGTAATCGGATTGGTGCATGCGTCACCAATTCTGTAGGCCATTTGCAGCATTGCCGGATTATACCCGAGCAGCATGAACATTGGCACAAAGATTGGTGCAATAACCGCATATTTTGTCGGAGCGCCGCCCACCGGTATGTTTAAAAGGGCAATGAAGATAATAAACAGCACCAGCACCAGCCAGATAGGCAGGCCGGAAGCCTTCAATACTTCAGCTCCCTTAATTGCCAGTATAAGCCCCAGATTAGACCAATCGAAATAGTTCATAAACTGCGCCATAAAGAATATCATTGCAATATAACTTCCCATTCCCGCCATTGCACTTGCCAGCCCATCCGCTAAGTCTGCAAAATTCCTGAATTTCCCGGTCTTAAATCCAAATACAGCCCCCGGAATTGCAAACATCAGGGCTATCAATACGGACATTCCCTGCATCAGAGGAGCCGATGACGCAACTGCGGAACCTGTTTCCGGATCCCTGAGTACTCCTATAACTGTCAGGGCAGCAACTACCGCCAGATATCCGACAAATACAAATCCCGCTGTTTTCAAAGCCTTCATTTCAGCTTCCTTAATTGGTACATCTCCTTCTATTGTTCCTTCCTGTGCATACTCCGGGTTATATTTACCCATCCGCGGTTCCACTATTTTAATTGTAACATACAAAGATACAGGAACCAGCAAAACTGCTGCCGCAGAGGAAAAGAACCAGTTACAGGCAGCCGACAGATGATAATTTTTATCCAATAAGTCAATTGCTGTCTGTGTAAAGCTTAAGTTGACAATATCCATAGACGTCACCAGTATATTGGCGCAAAACGCACTCGCCGTAGTAGCATAGGCAGCAAACATACCGGCAAGGGGATTACGTCCCATGCTGAGCCATATCATTGCACCTAAAGGCGGAAGAACTACCCATCCGGCACCCCCGGCACAATCTGCCAGAACACAACAGATAAAAAATATTACCATTACTTTTAAATCCGAACCCCTGGAGTTTTCTACCGTTCCTTTTAGGGCTACACGAAATAGTCCCGATTGTTCACACAGGCTTACGCCCATCATACAGACTAATACCATCCCCAGAGCGCTGACTCCCGTAAAATTTCCCTGAGCTGTCACCAGCATCTTAACAAATCCTTTTACAGACAGCAGATTATACGCTTCTATCACTTCACCCGTAACCGGATTCACTGCTGTAATATTAAGAACAGAAAAAATAAATGAAAGTACAATTGTAATTCCCATTAGCCACAAAAACAATAAAGTCGGGTGAGGTATTTTGTTCCCTACGTATTCTACCTTTTCCAAAAAACGTTCGAATAAAGATTTCCTTTCTTTTTCCATATCTTCCCCTCCATTTAATTCAGGCTATTATACTTAACAGCCCGGATTATCCATTCTTACACTCATTGTTTATTGAATTATTCTCATCTGTCTTTTGGAGCCGCGGTTCTCACATCTACCAGTTACCTTATATTTTGATTATAATAATCCTCCCCTCCCTTGTCCAACAGACTTATTCGGGTGATATAACAGTCTTTTTCCTGTCACTCTGAAACCAGATTCCGTATACAGTTTATTATTGCGGCATTGCCCGTATTTTTACTTAATGTTATAATAGGACAAAGAAAGGAGAACGCCGTGATTAATTTCTTAAATTTAAAATACTTTCTAATTCTTTCTGAGGAAATGAATTTCCGTAAAGCGGCCCACAAACTTTATATAACACAACAATCTTTAAGCGGACATATTCAGAAGCTGGAGGAATATTTTGGCGTGCCATTGTTTTACCGAAGCACTCCGCTAAGATTGACACCGGCAGGGATTCACCTGAAAAACAGAGCTGCCGAGTTACTGACCCTGGAAAGCGATCTGCAAAAAGAACTTTTGGACATTAGCGGCTTTATTGGAGGTTCCCTTACCGTAGGAAGTACCCACGTCAGAACCCAAGTCCTGCTCCCCTCAGTCCTTCAGGTTTTTAACGAAAAACATCCCGGCGTTTCCATCTGTCTCTTTGAAGGGAATACGGATGAAGTCGAGGAAGCCCTTCACAGCGGAACCGTCGATGTGAGCATAGGTTTTCTTCCCAAAGATACCGCCCAGATCATTAGTGTGCCACTTTACGAAGAACACTTTATGGTTATTATTCCAAATGTCATAATCCAGAAATACTTTCCTGGTCATAGTGTACTTCAAAATGGCAATCCAGACTCACAATTTGTCCTTTCCTGCCTGAAAGTCTGTCCTTTTTTATCCATGACACCCGATACAAAGTTGGCCGCCTATAGCCAGGAATATTTTAGATTTCTTGATTTTATCCCTAAACCTTTTTTAGAAACAAAAAATGTAGGAACGCTCCTCTCTCTTTGCTCTGCGGGCCTGGGTATTATTATCTGTCCGGAAACTTTTATCCGTTATTCTTTTTACGATTTTTCACACCATCAAATTTATCCCATTGAAGAATTTCATAAAAAAAACAGTATCGTAATAAATTACAGGCATACAAAATTTCCTTCCTCTACCATAAATGCCTTTGTCCAGACTGCCAAAGACATAATTTGTTGATCTTCCCCTTGCATTAGAATTATCCTCTATAACGCTTAAAAACCGGAGGGATGTATAAACTGTTTCCCTCCGGTTTCTAAAATTATATCACAAAGATTTTATGATAATTTCACCCATATCAAGTTTTGTCATCCTCTCAAAACCATCCTCGGTTATAAGAACCGTATCAGAGTGGCGTACTCCACCCCAGGATTTATCCATCAGCCCCGGTTCTACAGTAATAACCATGCCAGACTGTACTATCAGTTTATTCCCTCTTTCCAAAGAGGGAAACTCATGCGCAGAACAGCCTATTCCATGTCCCACTCGGCCGGGAAGTATGTTTCCAAATCCATAGTCTGAATACACCGTCGCTGCCTTATCGTAAAGAGCTTCAAAAGAAATTCCCGGCTTCAGTATTTCAAAAATCCCCTCCCTTGCCTTCAACATTCCCTCATATGCCTTTTTCTTATAATTGTCAATCTCCCCTACGATGATTGTCCTCTCATTTTCCGCATGGTAACCATTTGTTTTAGCCCAAGCCATAGGAAGACTCAGGTCCCCTCTTATGGGATAGTAGTTTTTCGGGCAGTCACAACCATAGGCAATGTGTCCGTTGGATAGACACCAAACATGAAGGCTGTCTATCATCCCTCCCTCTGAGGTCCCGAATCCGCATACCTCAGACTCCGGAAATTTTTTGTTCCACAATTTCCTCATTGCGTATTGGCCTTCGGTAGATGCCTCTGCCTCCGAATACCCTCCTTCAAGAGCCTCAATCGTCGTTTTGACACCCATATCGACAAGCTCAGACGATTTACTGATGCAACTTATTTCATATTCATCCTTGATAATTTTCATCATGCTGAGCCAGCCGGAAATTGGTACAATTTCATTAGGAAATAATTTTTCAATTACCTCTTGATAAAATAAAACATTACTGTAATCCAGTTCCATTCCAATCCTCAGCCCTTCTTTTTTGAGAAGTTCTCTGATAGCATTGACCGGATCTTCTGCCAAAGTAACCTTATTCCCCCATCTTCCATAAAGTTCAATGCGTCCAATTGCTCCCTCTGCTTTTGCATGTTCCATCCGCAAAGCGTGTACCAACAAACATGGTTCGATTTCAGGCCCAGCAATTATATAAGTGGGATGGCTGTTTATTACCGGATTGAAATTACTAAAATAAAACACGTTCTCCGGTTTCTGGATAATTACTGCGTCAAGTGCCTGTTCCGCCATCTTTTCCTTCAAACAGAGCATTCTTTTTCTCACAGAAGTTTCTACTGGCTTAATTTGTTTTTCTCTTGTCATAAAAGTTCCCTCTCAACCGATTTAATATGGTTTCCCCTCTGATAAACCAATTATACTATCGGCCGCTTTTTATTTCCAAAAGTTATTCTAAACACTGGCAACAGGCAAATAACTGTTAATTCTTAATTCAAGAGAGACCCGCTCACGGGATTCTCTGCCTGCGGCGGGTCGCTTCAGTGACGTAAGTCCCTGCCGCCGTAAATACCGGATTAATGACAGCCGCTGCTATAAAAGGGCTGGTTCCTTGAAGAGCGTCTTAATATTCTGCTGCGTGTTACCGCGGCTCTCACAGCAAAAAAAGCACCGCAAAACCTGTTTTCACATCTGTTTTGCGGTGCTTTATCCGGCCGGCCTCAGGGGCCGCCCTATATTAAATTATAATTCTGTTACAGAAGATTAGTTATCTTTTGCAGCAGCCTTAGCTTCTTTAATCTTCTCTGTCAGCATAGGCACAACCTTGTTCAGATCGCCTACAACGCCGTAATCAGCTACGTCGAAGATAGGAGCTGTCTCATCTTTGTTAATTGCAACGATGATATCAGACTCTTCCATACCTGCCAGATGCTGAATTGCTCCGGAGATACCGATTGCAAAGTAAACGTTAGGACGAACTGTCTTACCAGTCTGGCCTACCTGTAAATCTTTTGGCTTCCAGCCTGCATCTACAACAGCACGGGAGCAGCTTACTGTTCCGCCGATTGCTTCTGCCAGTTCTTCAAGAATCTTGAAGTTATCCGGACCGCCCATTCCACGGCCGCCGGATACGAGGATCTTAGCGTCCATGATATCTACAGTGTCAGTTACAGCCTTAACGATGTCAAGGATCTCTACATACTGGCTGTTTGGTGTAAATCCTGGGTTGAACTCTTCGATTACAGCTTTAGCGCCTTTAACCTTCGGAGCTTTCTTCATAACGCCTGGACGTACGGTAGCCATCTGAGGACGGAATTCCGGGCAGGCGATGGTAGCGATTGTGTTACCGCCGAATGCAGGACGTGTCATCAGTAACTGGTTATGTTTCGTCTCCTTGCCCGGAATCGGATTGATTGGGAAATCTCCGATATCGAGCTGCGTACAGTCTGCCGTTAAGCCTGTATGGATTCTTGCGCAAACACGCGGTCCAAGATCACGGCCGATTGCCGTGGCACCAATCAGGAAGATCTCCGGTTTGTATTTCTCGATAACAGATGCAAGAGCATGTGTGTAAGGCTCTGTTCTGTACTCTTTTAATTCGGGATCATCAACGACGATAACCTTGTCTGCACCGTATTCCGCCAGTTTATCCGCAAGGCCCTTTACATCGGAACCGACTAAGACAGCCGTTACCTCTGTGTTTAAGTCTTTTGCTAAATCTTTTCCTTTGCCAATCAGCTCGAATGCGATACCGCCGATTACGTTATCAACCTGCTGTGCAAAGACAAATACTCCCTTATATGCTTCTAAGTTCATCTTATTCACCACTCTTTTCTCTGATTTTTAAATTACGTGTTTTGCTGCCAATTTGCTTACGATATAATCTGCGGAAGCAGCCGGATCTAAGTTAACCTGCTCGCCGGCGCCCTTTCTGACTTTATCGGAAGCCCTGGCGATCTGAGTTGGAGAACCTTTTAAACCTAAGTTGGAATCTTCTACATCTATCAGGTCTTTTCTTCCCCATACGGTGATTTCTTTTGCGTAAGCATCGAAGATTCCGCCCGGAGTCATGTAACGCGGCTCATTTAACTCTGCAAGAGCTGTCAGTAAACATGGTAACTGAGCCTTAACTACATGATATCTGTCGTCATACTGACGCTCAACAACGATATATTTGTCTTCGAGATTAATTTCTCTGATTTTCTGTGCATAGCTGATTACCGGGATTCCAAGGTGCTCGGAGATCTGCGGACCAACCTGTGCCGTATCACCATCGATAGCCTGACGGCCGGAGATGATTAAGTCATACTCTAAATTGCGGATAGCGCCTGCCAGTGTCTGGGATGTTGCCCATGTATCTGCGCCGCCTAATACTCTGTCTGTTACTAATACGCCATTGTCTGCGCCCATAGCCATAGCCTCGCGAAGAACTTCTTCAGCCTTCGGAAGACCCATGGTAACTACGGTAACTTCTGCGCCATACTGATCTTTCAAACGAAGAGCAGCTTCCAGACCAGCTTTGTCGTCTGGGTTCATAATTGTAAGCATTGCGCCTCTATCAAGAGTACCATCAGGATTAAATTTAACTCCGCCTTTGGTATCCGGAACCTGTTTAATACAAACTACTATTTTCACGGTATGTTCACTCCTTATTCATGTTTTTTCTCACTAATTGAGATACTTTACAATCTATTGCCAGGAAATCTTATTTTAACAGGGAAGCGGAAATAACCATTCTCTGAACTTCAGATGTTCCTTCGTAGATCTCTGTAATCTTAGCATCACGCATCATACGCTCTACATCGTACTCTCTTGTGTAGCCGTAACCGCCGTGAAGCTGAACAGCCTTGGTTGTAACTTCCATAGCAACCTCTGCTGCGTATAATTTAGCCATAGCTGCTTCTACAGAATAAACCTTCTGTGTCTTCTTAGCCATAGCTGCTCTGTAAACAAGGAGCTGAGCCGCTTTAACTTTTGTAGCCATATCAGCAAGCTGGAACTGTGTATTCTGGAACTGTCCGATTGTACGTCCGAACTGTTTTCTTTCCTGAACGTACTCAACGGTTCTTTCAAGCGCTCCTTCTGCAAGGCCGAGAGCCTGTGCAGCGATACCGATACGTCCGCCATCCAGAGTATGCATAGCGATACCAAAGCCTTTACCCTGCTGTCCTAAGATGTTCTCCTTCGGGATTCTGCAGTCTGTAAAAATAAGCTCGTAAGTTGCTGAACCACGGATACCCATCTTCTTCTCTTTTGTTCCGAAGGTGAATCCCGGCGTTCCTTTTTCTACGATAAATGCAGAGATTTCTTTTTTCTTTCTGCCTCTTGCATCTTCTTTAATGCCTGTTACGGCGATGATTACGTAGACATCAGCTTCTTTACCGTTCGTGATGAAGATTTTGGAACCGTTGAGTACCCACTCGTCTCCGTCTAAAACTGCCTTCGTCTGCTGTCCCTGTGCATCTGTACCGGCTCCCGGCTCTGTTAAGCCGAAAGCGCCTAATTTCTCACCTTTTGCAAGTGGAACCAGGAATTTCTGTTTCTGCTCTTCCGTACCGTAAGTCTGGATTGGGTCACAGCAAAGAGAGGTGTGTGCGGATACGATAACGCCTGTAGTACCACAAACCTTTGAAAGCTCCTCTACGCACATAGCGTATGTTAACGGGTCACAGCCCTGGCCGCCGTACTCCTTCGGAACCGGAATTCCCATAAAGCCAAGCTTCTGCATCTTCTCAACTGTGCCTGTCGGGAAATGTTCTGTCTCGTCAACTTCCTGTGCTAAAGGTTTTACTTCTGTTTCGGCGAAGTCGTGGAACAACTTCCTCGCCATTTCATGCTCTTTACTTAATGTAAAATCCATGTCTATTCCTCCATCATTTTCTTATATAGCGCTTAAAGGCGGCTTTGGCTCGCCTGATGCGGTTCAAAAATTAATTGTACTTATAGAAGCCCTCGCCGGATTTCTGTCCTAACTTGCCGCCGCGTACCATCTTTCTAAGCATCTGGTGCGGACGGTATTTCGGATCTCCTGACTCAGCCTGTAATACTTCCATGATAGCCAGTACTACGTCAAGGCCGATCAGATCTCCCAGAGCCAGCGGTCCCATCGGATGGCTTGCTCCCAGCTTCATAGCTGTATCGATGCCTTCTACAGTTGCCTCGCCCTCAGCATAAATGCCGATAGCTTCATTGATCATTGGAATCAGGATTCTGTTTACTACGAAACCTGCAGCTTCCTCTACCTGAACCGGAATCTTTCCAATTTCTTCTGAGATTGCTTTTACTTTATCAACAGCCTCTACCGGTGTATTCAGTCCGGCGATAACCTCAACCAGCTTCATAACAGGAGCCGGATTGAAGAAGTGCATGCCTACTACCGGTCTGTCAATTCCTGCGCCGATTGCCGTGATGGACAGGGAAGACGTATTTGTTGCGAAGATACACTCCGGTTTGCAGATTGCAGCCAGTTCTCTGAAGGTCTGTTTTTTGATTTCCATATCCTCGATTGCTGCTTCAACTACCAGATCACAGTCGGCACAAATAGTCTTGATTCCCGTATGTATCTTGTTGAGAATCTTGTCCGCTGTTTCTTTATCCATTTTACCTCTTGCAACACGCTTCTCAAATGCCTTTGCAATTCTCAGCTTGCCGTTTGCGGCGAATTCTTCATTAATATCACATAAACATACTTCGTAGCCTTCTACCTGGGCAAAAGCCTGAGCAATACCGGAACCCATTGTTCCTGCACCAATAATACCAACTTTCATGACAAATCCTCCTGATTTTTCAAAATGCGGATAACCGGGCTGTTCCCGGCTCCTGATCCATTATTATTTGTTTTTGAAATTGTCCACTTTCCGTTTCTCGAGAAAAGCAGTCATGCCTTCTTTCTGATCTTCTGTCTCGAAGCAGTCACCGAATACCTTTTCCTCAATGACAATTGCCTGATCCATATCAACCTGAAGTCCTTCGTTCATCGCTTTCTTAGAATTTCTCACAGCAATAGGAGCATTCTTCGCAATGCCCGCAGCCAGTTTCTTCGCTGCCGGCATCAGTTCCTCCTGTGTGTAAACCGCATTGACAAGTCCCAGTCTGTATGCCTCATCCGCCTTGATGTTTCTCGCGCCGTAAACCATCTCTTTTGCTTTTCCAACGCCAATCAGACGGGCCAGTCTCTGGGTGCCGCCGAATCCCGGTGTGATTCCCAGGCCAACTTCCGGCTGGCCGAACATGGCATTGTCGGAACAGATACGGATATCACAGCTCATGGCAAGCTCATTGCCGCCGCCGAGTGCAAAACCGTTTACCGCCGCAATAACCGGAATCGGGAAAGTCTCGATTTTACGGAAAATATCATTGCCGAATTTGCCAAATGCTTCACCCTCCGCCTTTGTCATCGTGCTCATCGCAGCGATATCGGCTCCGGCCACAAAGGATTTCTCCCCTGCTCCCGTCAGGATAATGGTTCTGATTCTGGAAAGATCCACTGCATCAAAAGCAGCTTCGATGTCCTTTAACACATCCTTGTTTAACGCATTGAGCGCCTGGGGACGGTTGATGGTCATAATGCCAACGTATCCATCCTCCTCGTAATCAACAAACCCCATTGCCATCATCTCCTTACATCCATATGTTGTAAACCAGAAACAGCCGGAGCGTGGAGGGGGTTGTCCCCCCTCCACAGGTTCCGGTTATTCTAACTGCTTAGTCTCTCTCAACGATTGTGGCACATCCCATGCCGCCGCCGATACAAAGTGTTGCAAGACCTTTTTTAGCGTCACGTTTCTGCATCTCGTATAACAATGTAGTAAGGATACGGCATCCGGAAGCTCCTACCGGATGACCAAGGGCAATAGCACCGCCGTTTACATTCAGGATATCGCTGTTGAAGTTAAGGTCCCGGGCAACTGCGATAGACTGTGCCGCAAACGCCTCGTTAGCCTCGATTAAGTCAAGGTCTTCAACCTTCATGCCTGTTCTCTTGAAAAGTTTGTTGGTAGCTGCTACAGGGCCGATACCCATGATAGACGGGTCAACGCCGCCAAGTGCGCCTGCCACCCATGTAGCCATTGGTGTAATTCCCAGTTCTTTTGCTTTTTCTTCGCTCATTACAACAACTGCTGCTGCGCCGTCGTTGATAGAGGAAGCATTACCTGCCGTAACACGTCCGCCGTCTGGTTTAAATGCCGGACGAAGTTTTGCAAGTGATTCTTTTGTTGTACCGGCACGTGGGCCTTCGTCGGTATCAACAATGATTGTTTCTTTTTTCTTCTTGACTTCGATCGGAACGATCTCGTCTTTGAATCTGCCGGCTTCACGTGCTGCGCAAGCCTTCTGCTGGCTGCTGGCTGCGAACTCGTCAAGCTCTTCTCTTGTGATGCCCCACTTGTCGCAGATGTTCTCTGCGGTGATTCCCATGTGATAGCCGTTGAAAGCATCCCACAGGGCGTCATTTACCATGGTGTCGATCATAGGAGCGTTGTTCATACGGTAGCCGTAACGTGCGTTCATTAACGCATATGGTGCTGCGGACATGTTCTCTGCACCGCCTGCTACTACAATATCAGCGTCCCCTGCAATAATCATCTCTGCTGCTGAGTTTACACACTGTAAACCGGAGCCGCATACGACGTTAAGCGTTACAGCCGGAACTTCAACCGGAAGTCCTGCTTTGATGGACATCTGACGGGCCACGTTCTGACCAAGGCCGGCCTGGATTACACAGCCCATGTAAACGTGGTCTACCTGCTCCGGAGCTACGCCAGCTCTCTTCAGTGCTTCTTTAATAACGACAGCTCCCATCTCTGCTGCCGGCACTGTGCTGAGCTGACCGCCCATGGAACCGATGGCGGTACGGCATGCACTTGCTATTACGACTTTCTTTGACATATCAAATTTCCTCCTTAAAAATGACTTGCCACGTAAATAAAACAATTGCATAGATTGATAGTAACTATATCTTAGCACTCTTCAGGAGTCCTGTCAAATAATTATCAAAGAATTTATAAACTTTTTATTTTGCTCATTTTACCTCAATTTTATAGCCTTTATACATAAAAATGTGAATATTGTACATTTTTTATATATTTACGGGGCTGATAAAGTTAATCCTTTATGTCCTTTTGACAAAACAGAGGCTGCCCTTGTTAATTTTCAGGCAAACCTCTGTCTATGTTATTTACGAACGGTTATAAGATGAATAAAAAATTCAAATAAGTCATTTGGGATGCCGTATCAGCAGCCCCGGATTTCATTTTTAAAATAATCTACGGCATCGACGGCCAGTTTTGCCAGTCCGGTCGTATCGGACAGCAGGGCAACCATCGTATATCCTCTGTCATATAACGGTTTCGCAGCTTTTGCACTGGATGCTATCGTGGCAAGGAACTTTCCGCATTCTTTGGTCCCCTCTTCTATTTCGCGGATTGCCGCCTGGACCTCCGGAACCGACGGGTTTGCCATATATCCCATGGAGGTTGAAAGGTCCGCCGGACCGATAAAGATTCCATCCACTCCTTCTACAGATGCAATCTCCCTGATATTGCCCACTCCTTCCGGAGTTTCAATCGCAATCATCACAATCACATCCTCATTCGCTCTGGCATAATAATCAGCCTTTGAAAGACTGAAGTTTGTGGCTCTCTGGCTGCCTGCGATTCCACGGACACCCTGCGGCGCATATTTGCAGCATTTTACGGCGTATTCAGCCTCTTTTCTTGTGGAAACATAAGGTACATGAATGCCGTAAGCGCCTGTATCCAGAGCCTGCTTAATCCAAACCATATCGTTCCACGGCGTCCTGACAAACGGGGCGCAGCCCGTTCCTTTTGTCGTCTGGATTATATGTACCGTATCCTGCAGTGACAACTGGGAATGCTCCATATCAATGATCATCAAATCAAATCCGGCCTCAGCCATAATCTCGGCATTGACGTGGCTCGACCCCTGTGACCAGCAGCCGCATACCGGCTCATGGTTTTTCAGTTTCTTCATTACAGTATTGTCAAAAAATGTTTTACCCATATGGATGTCCTCCTCTAATATAAGTGATATGAAATAAATTATCTATTACGTTTGCTTTCCGCTGTCTCTTCATTTGTCCGGCCTGATAATCGGAAATTCCGGTTCCCTGCCGCTGAGAACGTCATCTACCGCATGTGCACAGCTTAAGGAAACGGCCGCGTTTGCCTCCTTTGTCAGAGCGGCATTGTGTGCGGATGCAATATAATTCGGCAGTTCAAACAACGGAAACCTGGCATCCGGCGGCTCCTGCTCAAATACATCAGAGCCCGCAGCTGCAATGGTTCCTTCTTTTAGCGCTTCATATAAATCACGTTCATCCCAGATAGGCCCCCTTGCCGCATTGATAATAATGGCAGACGGCTTCATCAGCCGCATGGCATCCCGGTTAATCATATGCTCTGTCTCGGAGGTAAGCGGTGTATGGAGACTCAAAACGTCAGCATTTTTCAGCAGCTCATCCAGCGTGTCCACAAAGTGTATCCATTCCGGATAAACGCTTCTGTCCGCGTACCGGTCAAATGCCAGCACTTCCATTGAAAATCCGTCATGGACTATCTTTGCCGTCTCAAACCCGATTGCCCCAATGCCGGCTATTCCAAAGGTTTTTCCTCTCAGTTCCATCCCCGGCAGAGCATTCCTTATGGCAAAATTCCCTCTTTTTAATTCCTCATAAATTTGTGTAATATTTCTCGCACAGGCCAGCATCAGCGCAGCCGTATGCTCGGCTACGGATCGGGTATTGCATCCTTTGGCAATCGTTACATAAATCCCCATATCTTCTGCCGCCTTAAGGTCTATATTGTCATAACCCACTCCATAACGTGCAATAACCTTGAGCTTTGTTCCTGCTGCAATCACATCGGCCGGATAAGCGGCGGTCCGCGCGATCACGGCATCGGCATCGGAAATTTCTTTTTTTAACGTGTCACGGTCAAAGCCGCTCCCTATCTGTATCTCGTACCCCTTTTCTCTTAAATACTGTTTTCCTTCTTCCTGTATGTCCTGAGGAATTAAGACTTTATACATAATTTCACGTCCTTTCTTCGTTAATAAATTAATTATCTTTTAAAACATTGAACACATAAGCATTAAATCCCATAACAAAGCGGGATTAGAAAGACTGCTGCGACTGTAGTAATAATATTTAACGGCAGGCCAATTTTTACATAATCCATAAACTTATAACCGCCCACCATCGTCTGCGTTACACAGGGAGTTCCTACCGGCGTGGCAAATGCACACTGGCAGGCAATCACCACTGCAATTACAAAGGTGGTGGGGTTCACTCCCATACCATTAGCCAGGGCAATCACGATGGGAAACATCATGGTTCCCGTTGCAATATTGCTCATTATATTGGTCAATATAACACTCAGTACAATGATGATACCCAATACGACAAAGACCGTCGCCTTGTCCCCCAGAACGTTGAGTGTGGTGTCAGCGATAAGCTGGCCCGCACCGGATGTCTCCATCCCTTTGGCAAATCCCTGCGAACAGGCCAGTACTACTATGGTGTTCCAATCAATGCCGTGAAATGCATCCTTAAGCCCCACGCAGCCCGTCAATATCATAAGGGTTGCTCCGACCATGGCCACCACTGCAATGTTCCAGATTCCCGACACAAATCCTGCCACAACCAGAATCATGATAATTGCCGTCAGCCAGAACTTCCGTTTGTCCACCGGTTTGCTCTCCCCCTCCTCCTCATTCGTGAGTTCAACCGGGCATACATCCTCAAATTTCAGCGATTTCTTTTCCAGCCAGTATCCAACTGTTGCGAAATAAATGATTACTATCAGGCACAGCGGGATCCCTGCCTTTGCCAGCGTAAAATAGTGCATAGGCGTACACCCCGGCGTTGTTTCCAAGATGGTTTGGGCAGCAACCTGCGGGGTAGAACCTGAAAGGGTGCAAAAGCCGCCTGCCGCAGAACCCATTCCAACCGCCATCAGCACTCTTTTATTAGTACATCTTCCCCCTGATTTCGAAACCACGGAAGCGACCAGCGGAATCATCATGGCCACAACTGCCGAATTCGAAAAGAATGCTGACAGAAAAACGGCAAAGCCTGTCATGACCGTCACCAGCAGACGTTCGTTTTTGCCCAAACCTATTTTTGTAATCTTATTACCCATGGCCTGCGCAACGCCGTTATCGAAACAGGCATTTCCGCAAATCATCATGGCTGCCACCATTACAGCCGCCTGAGAACCGAAATCCGAATATGCTTTACTGTAATCAGTAATCCCAAATATGGCCATTGCCAGTGACGCCAATATGGCTGTCAGCGCAACCGGAATTTTCTCCAGCGCAAATGAGACAATGGCGAGCAATACAATAATAATAGCTAACGTACTCTGCTCCATAAACTACCCTCCTGATTCGTTAATTTTTTTGCAGGAAGCGCGTATCTTGCTCTGTTTCTCTCCTGTTGACTTCCCCTCCCCTTTCCGTATTTTTCTTCACATACTGCTCCCTGATTGTAAATCTGTAACCCCATTCACCTGCAGTATAGAGCAAGCTGCGTACCAACTTTTCATCATCCTCTGTTCCAAACGTATCCCTGCGTCCGTCCACTGCTAAAAAAAGAGCTGACAAGTCTGTATTTATCAGACTTTGTCAGCCGCTTTCTACTTTTTTCCCATGGTTACACATTTCAATACTTTTTGCTCTTTGCCGGAAGTATGTCCCAACATGCATTTTAAACGTCTCAAAAATGTTTCTAATTTGTTTTCCAGATGTTTTAAATTTGTTTCATATTAAATAAAATGATACTTTTTCATTTTCCGCCAAAGCGTCGAACGGCTCATGCCAAGAGCTTTGGCCGTTTTCTGGCGGTTATAGGAATAGTAATCCAGAGCTTCCCTGATCCGGGCTGTTTCTTCCGGCTCCCTTAAATGAGCTGCCGCTGCCATTTTTGCCCCCGCATTATTTACCTCACCCCTGTCTTCCAAGTTTACCTCACCTGGCGCCTGTTCCCCGGCCGGAGCACCGTCCGTCCATTCTTCCTGGTTCAGCACACTGTATATTTCTTTTGCTCCTATTTCGTCGGTGTCGCTGTTTACAATCAACCGCATGCAGATATTATTCAACTGGCGGATGTTCCCCTTCCATTCTATTCTTTCCAGCAATTCACCGGCTTCTTTCGTAAGCCTGATGTCGCCCAGCCGCTTACAGTACATCTCCTTTTTCCGGTTTAATAAATATTCGGCCAAAATGCCGATATCATGGCCTCTTTCATTCAATGTCGGAAGCTTCAGATGCAGAACGTCCAGCCGGTAATACAGATCCAGCCGGAATTTATTCTCCCTCACATACTGATTCAGATCCCGGTTCGTTGCGGCCACAATGCGTATATCGACAAGGATCATTTTATTATCACCAATCCTCATCACCTCTCTCTCCTGAATCACACGCAGAAGTTTCGCCTGCAGCTCCAGAGGAACCTCTCCAATTTCGTCCAGAAATATTGTTCCGGTATGTGCCTGTTCAAACAGACCTTCTTTACCGCCTTTCTGTGCACCGGTAAAGGCGCCGTCCACATATCCGAATAATTCACTCTCAAGCAGATTTTGGCTGAGCGCGGCACAATTGATGGCCACAAAAGGCCCCTTTTTCCGGTCACTTGCATTATGTATACTTTGTGCCAGCAATTCTTTGCCTGTCCCGGATTGACCGATAAGCAGAATATCCGAATCTGTCTCGGCATAGCGCCGGGCTTTCCGTATTAATTCTCTGATGGCCGGGCTGCTGCCGATAATATCGTCAAAAGTATATTTAGCCGTCCATCCGAGATTTTTTACTTTCTTTCGAATGACCTTCTCCGCATTTTGGAGCTGGCTGACATTCTGAAAGGACACCACGTAGCAGACCGGACTGTCTTTTAGATGGACCGGGAACTTATTAACCGACAGTTTTTTATCTTTACAAACGATGATTTCGTTATAATAACTTTCACTGTCGCACAAAAACGCCGGAAGAGGATGGATGCCGAACAGTTTTTCTAAATTTTCTTCCGTCATGTCGGAAGTTATACTTAAAATATTCTGCGCCTTATTGTTATACAGCATGATTTTCTTGTCCGGCCCCACAAGAACAATTCCTTCGGAAGAATTGTCCAGTACAGTCTGTATCAGAAGTATCCTGCGCTGCTGGTACAGTTTCATCCGGAAAACACGCTTTGTCTCACCGAACGCATACCACAAAGCCGGTTTGCCTGTGTGAATCAGCAGACATTCTAAGCCGTGCTTTTTCGCGAACTGACAGCTCTCGACACCGCCTATAATTACTTCACATCCGTCCTTAATCGCCCGCCCCAGTACACTCACGACATCCCCCGGGGCATCGCGGAAATACATCTTTACTTCCATTCCAAGAATTTCCCCGATATGGTCTGCCCCAAGAATCATGTTTCTGCTTCCCACTATCCCTATGTTCTGTCCCAGATACAGGTCTCTGGCCGTCTTCAGGCAATAGATCAAATCAGTTCCCGATACCGGGATATCGATGACCGTAAGTCCCGGCAGTCTTCTGCGCAAAAGATCCGCGGTTATCCCTCTGGCTATTACCGCATCATATCTCTGCAGATTAAACTTCTCGGCATCCGACACGTCACTGCTTTTGATTTCCATTTCTTCGAGACAGTATCTGCACTGAATACCGTCATCCGGCTCAGGTATCAGTTTGTTATGCTCGGCAAAAATTTGTCCGGCATTCTTAAAAAAGCCGCGTTTAGGTGAAACCAATGCAATTTTAACTTCCACACCGCATACCCTCCTTTATTTTTATATTTTTAATTCGAATATTTTCTCTGTCTATTCTTTGTGGGTATAATGATACAAGAATATATTTTCTGTGTAAATAGTAATTTATCGTGAATTTTCTGATTATCTTTTACTGCACACCACAACCGCCGGTGATAACAATGCACAAAAATCATTCCATCTAATTATGAAATCTGTATATTGACGAAACGCTGAAAATAGATTATCATACGAACAAGAAACATCTAGCATGCTAATTATTAGTTAACATTTAACTTGTTGCTTTATATCACGCATGCTGACGATGCTCATTCTGCGTCAGGGAACCGAACGGCCGCCCCTCCGGCCGTCTCTTACACTCCGTACAGCGAATCACCTGTTATGCTCCGGATTCCGGACAAAGCGATGAATGTTAACACAAAAACTGCTGCGTACTTAAAACAACTGCTGGATTGATAGTAAAATGACAGCAAAGCTGGTAGACAATACAACAGCAAAAGTGGATGGAATGTAACAGCTTTCGGTTCCCCTCCTGATGCAGCTTCCCTTCACTATAGAAAATCAGGCTCTATTTTTGTGGTTTTAGACGAAAGAATCTTTTTTCGAAAGATGATTTTTCCCCTTTCCAGAGGTATTTTCCCCAAAAATAATATATTTTTTTATCTATATGTACCAATTTTTAGCATGCTTATTGATTATTCATCAATTATTAGCATGCTATATTTTTTACATCAAAACTATTCACATTCATTTATAACTGTGATATACTCCTGTTTATAAGAGCAGCGCCAATGACGCAGGAGATTTTATCAAAAACATTCAAATCAGGAGGAACAAATCATGGAAGTAAAGAACTACAACAATCTGTTAGTGGAAATCGAAGACGGTATTGCAGTTATAACAATTAACCGCCCAAAATCTTTAAATGCACTGAACAGCGAAACGCTGGCCGAGTTAGGTGATATTGCTGCAGCGATTGAAAAAGCCAAAGATGTAAAGGTTGTGATTCTGACAGGCTCCGGACAGAAATCTTTTGTCGCAGGTGCAGATATCTCCGAAATGGTAAATGCCACCCCAATGGAGGGGCGCGCCATGGCATTGCTGGCTGCCGAAACATTTAAGAAATTTGAAAACATGCCTCAGGTGACTATCGCAGCCGTTAACGGATATGCGCTGGGCGGCGGTTGTGAGATTTCCATGTGCTGTGATATCCGTATCGCGGCCGAAAATGCAAAATTTGCACAGCCGGAAGTAAACCTGGGTATTCTTCCCGGCTTCGGAGGCACGCAGCGTCTTCCCAGACTGATTGGAAAAGGACGCGCAAAAGAACTTATCTTTACCACCGATCAGATCGATGCCCAGGAAGCTTACCGCATCGGCCTGGCCAACAAAGTAGTTCCCCAGGAAGAGCTTCTTGACTACTGCAAGGCAATGGCTAAAAAAATCATGTCAAAAGCAAGCTTTGGCGTCACCCTTGCCAAACAGGCTATCAACACCGGCATGGATACGGATCTTGAAAGCGGCCTGAAGCTGGAAGCAAACCTTTTCGGACTGGCATTTTCCACTCATGACAAGGCTGAAGGAATGCAGGCTTTCCTTGAAAAGAGAAAAGCGGAGCTGACAGATTTTTAAAACAGAAAAATTTCTACATTAAAAGATGTGTCACCGGAGTTGGAGCAAAATCCGGCTCCGGAACTTTATAAATTTTTTTGCCATCAATTGTCAGACATTTTGATTTATATGCAATATTTAATTGTTTATATTTAATTTTATCAATCGTTGTCTTTCTTCATCCAATCAATTATATGATCTATTTAACTGTGTTTATCAAATTATGATTATCACATACAGGAGGTATCTATGAGTAAGGTTTCTATCATTACAGCCGGCGAAGCAGCCGCTCTGGTCGGCGACAGCATGACCGTGACTACCAGCGGTTTCGTGGCAAGCGATATGCCCGAGGCGCTGTCGAAAGCCCTGGAACAGAGATTTCTGGAAACAGGCTCCCCGAGAGACTTAACCCTTTTCTATGCGGCTGCCCAGGGAAACCGGGACGGCAGCGGAGCAGACCACTTTGCGCACGAGGGAATGACGAAACGCGTGATCGGGGGCCACTGGAACATGGTTCCGCAATTGGGCCGCATGGTGCTGGAAAACAAGATTGAGGGCTACAACCTCCCGCAGGGAACGCTGTCTCAGTTATTCCGTGACATCGCCGCCCACCGTGTCGGCACAATCACCCACGTCGGTTTGAACACCTTTGCAGATCCGAGAATCGAAGGCGGTAAACTGAACTCCATTACGACGGAGGATTTAGTCGAGGTGGTCAGCATTCTGGGTGAGGAGAAACTGCTTTACAAGTCCTTCCCCATCGACATCGCCTTCATACGCGGTACCTATTCCGATGAAAACGGCAATATCACAATGGAGCACGAGGTGGCGTCCCTGGAATCCACTTCCATTGCCCAGGCTGTCAGAAACAGCGGCGGCAAAGTGATTGTACAGGTTGAAAAGGTTGTGAAAAACGGCTGCCTTGACCCGAAGCTTGTTAAAATTCCGGGAATCTATGTGGATGCCGTCGTTGTATGTGAGGACATGAAGGATCATGAGCAGTGCGTGGGCTGTGAGTATGACGGCTCCATGACCGGAGATTTTTCCGTTCCCTTAAGCAGTCTTACTTATCCGAAGCTCTCGGCCAAAAAAATCATCGGGCGCAGAGCAGCTATGGAACTGAAAAGCGATTCTGTCGTCAATCTGGGAATCGGCGTGCCGGAATATATCTCCATGGTAGCCGGGGAAGAAGGCATCGGTGACTACATGACCTTAACCGTGGAGGCAGGCCCCGTCGGCGGAGTGCCGCAGGGCGGCCCGAAATTCGGCGGTTCGGTCAATCCGGAAGCGATTCTCGACCAGCCGTACCAGTTTGATTTCTATGACGGAGGCGGTGTCGATTACGCATTTCTCGGTCTTGCCCAGGCCGACAGCCAGGGCAATATCAATGTAAGCAAATTCGGACCAAGGATTGCAGGCTGCGGCGGTTTTATCAATATTACACAGAATGCCAAGCGGGTATTTTTCTGCGGTACGTTTACGGCCGGTGGACTTTCCGTCTCATTTGACAACGGTGAGCTTCAGATTGTCTCGGAGGGCAGAGAGCAGAAATTTATCAAACAGGTGGAACAGATTACATTCAGCGGCGAGTATGCTAATAAAACGGGCCAGCCCGTTCTCTATATAACGGAGCGCGCCGTATTCGAACTGAGAAAGGATGGAGTTTATCTGATTGAAGTGGCTCCCGGCATCGATATCCAGAGCCAGATTATTGACCAGATGGGATTCGTTCCCAAAATGGATGGTCAGCCAAAGTTAATGGACAGCCGTATTTTCAGGGAAGAACTGATGGGGCTGGCAAAATAGCATAACGCAAAATAGCAAAACAAAACATAAATATGGTGGGGGATCAGTTTATGAATTTTCAGATTTGGATTTTATTTATTGCTATTGTTTTATTTGGTCTGCTGGCATTTAAACAGGTCAGCGCCCTGATACTGGCTCCGGTTATTACAATCTTCGTGGCCGTCTGCTCAGGGCTTCCGATTCTAGCCAGCCTGCAGAACCAGTTTATGCCTGCTGCCGGAGACTACGTTATCAAATATTTTCTGATATTCTTCGTCGGCGCGCTGTTCGGAGCTGTCTACCAGTTCACAGGCGCCGCCGAATCCATTGCAAGGGCCATCGTCAAGGTCAGCAAAGGAAAATATGCAGCTCCTATTATCATGTGCATCACCGGAATACTGACATTTGGAGGAGTCAGCGGCTTTGTCGTCTTCTTCGTCATCTATCCGATTGCCATCCAGTTATTCAGGGAGGCCAACCTGACCCGCCGGCTGCTTCCGGCCGCCATTTCCGCCGGCTGCTGGACCTGGTCCATGAGCGGTCCCGGCTCTCCGTCTATCCAGAACTATATTGCCATGACGAATCTGGGTACGCCGGCAACGGCTGCATTTGTGCCGTCTCTCATCACCACAGCGGCCATGTTTGCCATGATATTTGTCTGGCTGGAATACAGAGCCAGGAAATTTACCGGGAAAGGGCTGACCTTCAACGATCCGTCTCTCAAATACCAGCTTACGGAGGAGGAATTAAGCACCGAAAAAGATAAAACGCTGCCGCACTGGCTTACCGCGTTCCTGCCAATCATTATTATCCTGGTAACCTTTAATATCTTTCATTTTCCGGTGGAGACCGCAGTGTTGACAGGAATTGCCGCATCCGTCCTTCTTATGTTCAGAAGAATCGGCGGACTTAACAGCTGGATTGAAGTTTTTAACAAAGGTGCCGCCGACTCGGGCGTCGCTATCCTGAACACCGCCATTGTCGTCGGTTTCGGCGGTGTGGTGCAAAACACAAGCGGCTTTGCCGATTTAGTTGCCATGCTTAAGAATCTGCATATGCCGCCGCTCGTATTCGTCATGATCACAGTTGCCGTCTGTGCCGGAGCCTGCGGTTCCGCCTCGGGGGGAATGGGCGTTGCCTTTAATGCCTTAAAGAACACTTATATGGAAATGGGAATTAATTTCCAGTACGTTCACCGGATTTCAGCCATCGCTGCCGGTACTCTCGATACTCTCCCGCATCAGGGAGCACAGATCACGCTGCTGGGCATCTGCAAAATGACCCACAAAGAAGCTTATTGGGATATCGCCGTTACACAGATCATCATCCCGTTTATCGCATGCGGAATCTTTATTGTACTGGCGTCCTTCGGCTTATAGTTGATGAAAGGCATTACCGTGATATTACACAAAAAAAGAACTGATAATTTTACATATTGTATATTGACTATCGAACAAAAAAAATGTATTATTTATGCAAGCTATTAATTAGCATGCTAGATATTCGTATTTTAAATTTCTAGCATGTAAGTGTCGAAACAATGTGTCCGTAACACGGACTCCAAATCATTTACTTATCTTAAAGGAGGTAACACCATGAATTTCCAGTTAACAGAAGACCGTTTAGCATTACAGCAGGCAGTAAGAGAATTTGCAGAGAAAGAACTCGCGCCGGGTGTCATTGAACGTGATGAGAAGAGCGAATATCCGGTAGAGCTTTATAAGAAGATGGGAGAAATGGGACTCATCGGACTTCCCTACGCCAAAGAATACGGCGGTTCCGGCAGGGACTATCTGGATTACGCAATTGCAGTAGAAGAGATTTCCAAGGTCGATGCATCCGTAGGCATCTCCTACTCCGTATCCACCTCCCTCTACGGCGGAAGTATTGCCAATGGCGGTTCCGAAGAGCAGAAAAGAGAATTTCTTCCGGAAGTCCTCTCCGGAAAGACCTTTGGCTCCTTCGGACTTACCGAGCCTAACGCCGGTTCCGATGCAGGCGGCTGTGTTACTATTGCAGAAAAGAAAGGCGACAAATACATATTAAACGGCCTGAAATGCTTCAATACCAACGGCCCGCTCTCCGATCACTTTGCAGTATACGCCCTGACTCATCCGGAGCTGGGAAGCAAAGGACTCTCCTGCTTCCATGTTAAAAAGGGAACACCTGGATTCTCCATCGGAAAAATCGAGAACAAGATGGGTATCCGCTCCGCACAGGTTTCCGAACTGGTTTTTGAAAATTGTGAAATTCCTGAAACTGCTCTTCTCGGCGAAGAAAAACAGGGATTTAAGATTGCAATGAAGACGCTGGACGGCGGACGTATCGGGGTTGCGGCACAGGGTCTTGGAATTGCAGAAGGCGCTTTTGAAATTGCCAGAAAATATCTTATGACAAGAGAGCAGTTCGGCAAACCTCTTTACAGAAACCAGTATCTTGCATTTAAGATGGCAGAACTGGAATGTGAAATCGAGCAGGCAAAATATATGCTCTACAAAGCAGCTCTCGATAAATCGGAAGGAAGGCCATATTCCATTCCGGCTGCCAAAGCAAAACTCGTCTGCACCGATGCCGCTATGCATGTGACAACCGAGGCTGTACAGATGCTTGGAGGAAATGGCTTCATGAAGGAATATCACGTGGAGAGAATGATGAGAGACGCCAAAATCACTCAGATTTACGAGGGTACCAATGAAATTCAGAAGCTTGTAATCAGCGGAGCTTTATTCAGATAATTTTATCACCTGCGCCGTGCCACAAAGCGAGAGTCGAACCGCGGCTACTATGCTCAAATGCACGGCGCAGCCTTTTTTCAGAACCGCTGTCTTTGGCGGCCGATGCACAGAAACGGCAAAAAACGCCGTTGATTGTGGTGAAAAGTTCACTTTTCATCGCGTCGCGCCGTGTGACTCGGGATTTTCGTACAGAATACGCACGAAAACACCTCGCGGAACACAACCGTGTGAACAGCATCTCGCCTTTCTATGAAACTAAGGCTTAAAAATCAGTTCTGTTTGACTTTGTATTCGAAATTTTTTATAATAAGAATAGTTCGTATAAAAGATATTTGCATAGAAAGGCTATGAGACCACAATCATGGAACTTAAAGAATGTATTAATTTTCTGCTCACCACTGCGCAGCATACGGTTTTCCAGTATCTGAGCCAGAGGCTGGCCCCTTATGACATTACTCCTTCCCAGTACGGCATTTTAAACTGCCTGTGGATTAATGACGGCACATGTCTTCCCCGTCAGATTGCAGAACTTCTCTGCCTGGAAACCTCCACGGTATCCGGGATTCTGGACAGAATGCAGAAGAAGGATTTAATTGACCGCGTGATCAACCCGGAAAACCGGCGTGAGATACTCGTGATGATTACTCCCAAGGGTGAAGCTTTAAAGGCTCCCGTCCTGAAAATCATCGACGAAGTCAATGAGGAAGTCTTGAAGGATTTCAGCCCCAAGGAAACAGAGTTTATAAGAAAATCGCTGCGGCAGATTGCAGAAAAAGCATTGTAGTCTTCATGACACAATGCTTTTTTCTATCTTTACAATATCCAGGAGGATTTCCGCTATGAATATAATCGCCATCATTCGCCAGACTTCTGCAGATTCGCAGCCAAAACAGGATCTTGCGGCAGTCGAGGCTGCGCTCCGGTATAAAAGACAGTCCGGCGGTTTCGTGACTGCCCTCTGCCTCGGCACCGAAGCCGCCGTTCCCTTGTTAAGAGAGGCTGTTGCCATGGGCTGCGACAGCGCCGCTCTGATCCGGCTGCCTTTTTGCTTTACTTCCATCCCCGAGCCGACCCGGTATGCCCGGCTCCTTGCCGGCACGATTCAGGATATGGAATTTGATTTAATTTTTACAAGCTGTTACGCGGTGGACGCCGATACGATACAGACCGGCTTTCTGCTGGCTTCTTACCTCAATCTTCCCCAGGCCGGCTATGTGGATGAGACGTCCGTCTCAGAGGACAGCGGCGTGATTGTAAAAAGACAGTTCGAGGATCGGTACCAGATGCTTAACCTCCCCACCCCCTGCCTGATCAGCGCTTTGCTCCAGCCCGGAAAACGGATCTATATGACGGCCGACGGCGTCACCCGGGCCTACGCCATGGAAATCCCCGTAATTCCGGCCTGCGAAGATCTTAATGCCGGGGAAGAATCTTTCGTCACGCTCCTCAGCTCCTGCCTGAAAAAGGAACGCAAGCGGGGAACCGTTCTTACCGTGCCGACAGAGGAAGCGATTAGCGCCGTTATGGATATCATGCACAAAAACCATATCATATAGAAGAGAGGGAGATAAAATATGAACCACGATATTGTTGTAGCCGCAGAACAACGCGACGGTATCGTACAGAAGAACAGTTTTGAACTGATTCACGGCGCTGCCGAGGTGGCCGGACAGACCGGCGGCAGGGTAATTACCGTTATAGCGGGTTTTGAGATAAAGGAGGCTGCAGAACAGCTGTCTGCCGCGGGAAGCGATGAAGTCTGGATAATTGACCAGCCCTCCCTGAAAGAATATCTGCCGAAACCATATACGGAGGCCTTCCTCCAGGCGGTTAAACGTATTGAGCCAGAAATCGTACTGATCGGCTCCACCATGATTGGGATGGAGCTGGCCCCACAACTTGCCGCCGGACTGGATACGGGACTGGTGACCGACTGTACCGCCCTTACCATTTCCTCCGGTACGGGCCTGCTTCTGATGACCCGCCCCAATACCGACGGAATATCGATTGATACATTTATATGCGGTGAAAGGCGGCCTCAGATAGCCACAGTCCGTCCCGGGGTACTGGCTGAAACCGGCGCTCGGGACAAAGCAGACAGCCGGAAGAGCGCAGAAAAAGTCTCACAGCCTGCTGCCTGCCCCCGCGGAACTGTACGGCATTTTACCGCAGATTTATCCGGAACTGATAACGGTGTAAGGCTGCTCTCCACCACCAGAGGCGGGGTACAATCAACCGATATCACCCAGGCCCGCGTTCTCGTCGCAGGAGGCCGGGGCATGGGCGGCCCGGAAGGATTTGATACGCTCAGAACACTGGCCTCCCTTCTGGGCGGACAGATCGCCTGTTCGAGAGCCTGCGTGGAGGCCGGCTGGATCGATGCATCTCCTCAGGTGGGGCAGACCGGAAAAACGGTCCGGCCCGAACTCTATCTGGCCTGCGGCATCTCGGGCGCCTTTCAGCACGTGACGGGGATGGAAGAATCACAGCTCATTATCGCCATTAACAAAAACCCGGCCGCTCCAATCTTCGATATCTCCGATCTGGGAATCGTGGGGAACGTCGAAGTGCTGCTGCCCAGGCTCATTGCCGCGCTTAAGTAACGGTTCATGCTGTCTGAATGTACATCGCAAAACGCAACCGTGTGAACAGTAACCTCTTAATGCCTCATGTTGATTTGAGCCGGCCGTGAGCATTGACAAAAAATCCCGGCGATGCTACACTTATTTCATCTCAAAATGACGGCGCATCCTGCGTATTTACGTCATTTTAAAAAGTATAAGGATAAGGTGAAGAGTATGGATTATAAGAAAATGTATGCTGAAAAACTTGTTTCTGCCGATACTGCCGCTGCTGCAGTAAAATCCGGCGACTGGGTAGATTACGGCTGGACAACCGGAACCCCTGTTGCCGTGGACGCCGCACTAGCAAAGCGTATGCCCGAGCTTTATAATGTGAATTTCAGAGGCGGAATCCTGATGTGGGTACCGGAAATCTTCAAGATTGAAAACCCGGCCGAGCATCTTACCTGGAATTCCTGGCATATGAGCGGAATTGAGCGTAAAGCGATTGCACAGGGCTTTTCCTATTATGCCCCTATCCGGTATTCCGAGCTTCCAAGATATTACAGAGAATCCGCTTCCAAACCGGATGTGGCTATATTCCAGGTCGCCCCGATGGATGAACACGGATATTTTAATTTCGGACCTAATGCCTCTCATATGGCGGCATGCTGTGAGACATCGAAAGTCATTATTGTTGAAGTCAATGAGAATATGCCGGTCTGCCTCGGCGGCTTTGAAAATGTAGTGCACATTTCCAAGGTTGACATGATTGTGGAGGGCAGCAATCCTCCAATCGCCGAGATGGGCGCAGGCGGAGCTGCCACTGAGGTTGATGAAGCTGTCGCAAAGCTGATTGTGGAAGAAATTCCAAACGGCGCATGCCTCCAGCTTGGCATCGGCGGGATGCCCAATGCCGTCGGCTCCCTCATTGCAAAGTCTGATTTAAAGGATCTGGGCGTACACACGGAAATGTATGTAGACGCATTTGTTGACATCGCTGCCGCCGGCAAGATCACCGGCTCCCACAAGGCAATCGACAAGGGACGCCAGGTATATGCATTCGGCGCAGGCACGAAAAAGCTGTACGACTTTTTAAACAACAACCCGGAATGCATGAGCGCGCCGGTTGACTATACCAACGATATCCGTTCCATCTCCGCGCTGGATAACTTTATGTCCATCAACAATGCCGTGGATGTGGATCTCTTCGGCCAGGTTAATGCCGAGTCTGCAGGTGTCAAACACATCAGCGGTGCAGGCGGACAGTTAGACTTTGTACTGGGCGCTTATCTTTCCAAAGGCGGAAAGAGCTTCATCTGCTGCTCTTCCACCTTCAGCACAAAGGACGGCCAGCTGAAGTCCAGAATCCTCCCGACCCTGAACCAGGGCTCTATCGTAACCGATACCCGCGCCAATATCCACTATCTGGTAACTGAGTACGGCAAGGTCAACTTAAAAGGTCTTTCGACCTGGCAGAAATGCGAGGCCATCATCTCCGTCGCACATCCGCAGTTCAGGGATGAACTGATTAAGGATGCAGAGAAGATGAATATCTGGAGACGCAGTAATAAGATTTAAATTGCATGTCCCGGAAACGTCTGTCCGGATCGGATGTTTCGTATCTGAACGATAACCTGCACGCTTCGCGGACAGGTCACCGTCATCAATAAAACAGAGTCATATCGGACCTGGTTAAATAAGGTCTGATATGACTCTGTTTTTATTTATATGTTTTATGTTTCATGTGGCCGGCGTTTGGTCAATCAGCCCGTTCATCTGTCCTTCCCGGTGGTCTCCCGAATCAGTCTGCCAACCGCCTCATCCGTATAGGAAAGGAGTTTTCCAAACTCCCGCGCAATCCGGTAACGTTCCTCCCCTTCGTAGCCGCCTGCTCTCAGCAGTCCCGCTTTCCGCTCCTTCAGTTCCAGATAACAGTCCAAATCTTCCTTCTTCTTATAAAAAATAAAGTGTTTGGCCCCCCGGTTCATCTCTTCCGGGAACAAATCGGTGACAAAAGAGTCATCCTCAGCGTACATCATCGTTCCATATTGGCTGCAAATTTCCCGGCACGCCTCCAGATACTGGTCACGCTCCTCTGCCGTCCGGCATGGATGGCTCATGGCAATTCGCTTGACACCGGCGTTCACCATCTCGTTAAAACAGTCGATTATCCCCAACTGATAGGAATATGAATCAATTTCTCTTTTGCTCATTTTCATTCCACCTCTTCATCACTTTAACAACTGCACCAATACTCCTCCCAGGGTCAGCATCAGAGCCCCGCAGGATCGGGTAACAATCTGTGCAAAGGGAAGCAGTTCCATTCGTTTCGCACTGCTGAGTACCGCCACGTTCCCGGAACCTCCCATATTGGTTGTGCACATTCCGGCCGCAATTGCGGATTCGATCGGATAGAATCCCATTTTCTTACCGACAAAGGTTGCCGTCAGCGTAATCGCCGCCACGACCAGAACCACAGTCAGCAGATAAAACGGGGTGATTGTGCTGAGAATTGTCTTAAGGTCAATGAGTGTCGCACCAATCCCGGTCAGCGCTGCAGCCGTCCAGCTATGGATGGCAAAATGCCCCCATTCTCTGGCCGCATCCTCCAGCCCCTCCGACATAATCCCCGTCCCCTTCACCAGGACTACGGCAATAATCATCCACGCATAGGTGGGGATAACGGAAATGTAGCGGTGGCATAAAGCCCCCAGTTCATAAAAGGCCAGCGATATTATCAGGCCCGTACACAGCAGGGCGAAGGTCGGCTTCATCGGAGGACGCGGGGCAATCTCATTACCGTCGTTGACAAGCCGGCCGTTTCCCGTCAGATGCGGCTTCTTTTCTCCCAAATTACCGGCAAGGGCGCCGAACACGATGGCCACACAGTTTCCCAGTACCGTAGCCGGTGCAATTCGTGTCAATATTGCCCCGGCGTCCGCGCCGAGAACCGATGAATACATCTCTGAGAGCGGTACGGAACCGGCCGTCATCCCGCCGCTGGTCATCGGAATGCCGATATACAGGATTCCCTCCAGAAAGCTGTTGCCCATAAACATCCCCAGTACGCCCGACAGCGTCACCCCCACCGCCAAAGCGATGACCGCCGTCGGAAGAAGCTTCACCGTAGCCCTGATCAGCAGATCCCTGTCAATATTGAACAGGCTGCCTGTTATCAGAGCGGAAATATAAAACACCAGGAATCCCTCCTGGTTGACAAAATTATCTATGATTGCATGTGTCTGTTCCGGTATCAGACCGGCCGCCTGAATAACCGCCGCGCCCAGAATACAGATGACGGAGCCGCCCAGATAAGTCTTGACTACCGGTACGGAGTTTCCGATTGCATTCAGTCCCTCTCCCAGCACCATCAAAAATATCATCCCGCCCACAATCCCGCCCGGCAGGCAGCCGGTATACATGCAGACAATTACCAACGCCAGGATTCCGAGATATAACGGAAGCGGAAAACCGGCTATCTTAACCGGGAATTTTTTATCCGGAATTTTTCCCATTTTTCCTTCCTCCTCTCCTATCCATTTTATCATAGCATAGCAAAACCGCAATTTCTACAACAATTATAAAACCTTTCCCCTGTTCGGAATAAAATGAAAAAATTTCTCATTTCTTCTTGCATTTCCCACCTGTCCGGAATATAATAGTTGAGTGTGACAACAGTTATATTATGCAACATACATTTTCTTAACAATTTGTATGTATCTTTTTATTATATGGATTGTATCTGATTTCAGGAGGTCATTATGCAAATCAATATTGGTATTATCCGCAGATGTGAGCAGAGCTTCCTGCGGGAGCGTCTGAGTACCTGTCAATTGAAACCGGTAGACAGTGTCGTCCTGACGGCTTTAGACCGCCACGGCCAGTGTAACCAGGATACCCTGTGCAGTATTGTCAATATTGACAAAGGCAGAATGGCCCGTGTAATGGAACGTCTGGAAGGCCGCAGCCTGATACGGCGTCTGATTAACCCTGACAATAAACGTGAAAAGCTGATAGAAATGACTGAGCAGGGGAAACAGATGCTGGAAATCATCAATTCCTTTTCCAAAGAATGGAACGACCGCTGCTTCGACGGTTTCACGGAACAAGAGAAAAACGAGTACCAGGGCTATCTGGAAAGAATCGCGAGAAATGCCCTTGCAGGAAAGGAGAATTTAGAAAATGATTAAAAACCTGACGGAAGGAAAACCGCTGAAGCTGCTGTTTTTCTTTTCCCTTCCTATGCTGATGGGAAATCTGTTTCAACAGTTGTACAACATGGTAGACTCCATCGTAGTGGGCAATTTTGTCGGGGCCGACGCCCTGGCTGCCGTAGGAGCCTCTTTCCCTGTTGTTTTCCTGGCTGTCGCCCTGGCCTCCGGTTTGTCCATGGGCTGTAATGTCGTTATATCACAGCTCTTCGGCGCCGGAAGAATACGCGAAATGAAAACCACGATATCCACTGCCCTGATTGGACAGTTCGTCCTGAGCATCGGCATCACGATAGTAGGGGAAATTATTTCTCCCGGTATTTTAAGGATGTTAAAGACACCGGACAATATCATGGCGGATTCTCTTATTTACCTGCGGATTTATCTTGGCGGCGCTGTCTTCCTCTTCATTTATAATACCCTGAACGGTATTTACAATGCCCTGGGAGACAGCAAGACGCCGCTTTATTTTCTGATGCTGTCAACTCTGACGAATATCGTGCTGGATCTGCTGTTTGTAATCAAATTCCATATGGGTGTTGCCGGCGTTGCCTGGGCCACCCTGATTGCCCAGGGCGTATGTGCCGGACTCTCCATGGTCGTCATCATGGCCCGTCTGAAGCATCTGGAGGATGAACCGGGACACGAGGATGAGGGAAAACGGCCTCTGTTCCATTTCTCAGCCGTGGAACGCATTGCCCGCATCGGCGTGCCCTCAATGATACAGCAGTCCATTGTTTCAATCAGTATGCTGATGATGCAGGGCCTTGTAAACTCCTACGGCTCCGTTTTCATTGCAGGATATACGGCCGCAACCAAAATCGACAGCCTTGCCATGATGCCGAATATGAACTTTTCAAATGCAATGTCCAGTTATACGGCCCAGAATATCGGCGCGGGAAAAATTGAGCGTGTCAAGGACGGCTATAAGGCCAACATGTTTATGGTGGTTGTCTTCAGCGGCATTATCACGCTGATTATCTTCCTGTTCGGGCCAAACCTTCTCAATATGTTTATGGACTCGGGCTCCAATGTACAGGCGATTAACTACGGCATGGAATATATGCGTATCGTCTCCTCCTTCTACATACTGATGGGAATTATGTTTTCCAGCAACGGACTTTTAAGGGGAGCCGGCGACATGAAGACCTTCATGGCAAGCTCCCTCTGCAACCTTTTCTCCCGTGTATTCCTGGCTTATTTCCTGGCCAGCCGCATCGGGCCGAGCGCTATCGGCTGGTCGATTCCGATTGGCTGGCTGGTAGGCTCCGCTATCTCCTTTACACGTTTTAAAAGCGGAAAATGGGCGAAAAAGACACTTGTGAAATAATGATATCAATGGCACGGAGAAAAAGTGCTGCGGCAGAAAGCGGGACAGGGAATTACCTGCTCTCACTTCTGCCGTAGCACTTATTTTATTGATGACGGTGACCTGTGCGCGGAGCGTGCAGGTTATCGTTTCACAGTTTTGATATCAGTTCAGAAATGCTCCATTTACAAGATGGCGCGGTGTCTTTCCCTGTGCGTAATCCTCAATATCTTCGACCAGCATCGGGATAATTCTGTCCGCAATGTCGGCAGTTCCGCCTCCAATGTGTGGAGTAACGATAATTCCAGGAGTGTTCAGCAGGGGATCATCAGGGCTTAAAGGTTCCTCTTCCACACAGTCGATCCCGGCGCCCAGAAGCCTGCCCTCCCGGACCGCATCGGCAAGCGCTTTTTCATCCACCAGGCCTCCGCGGGCCGTGTTGATTAATATAGCGCCCTGTTTCATCCGGCTGATCTGCCCGCTCCCTATCAGGTGGCGCGTCTTTTGCGTCAGCGGAATGTGGAGCGTGATAATGTCGGAAGTCGCTATCAGGTCATCTAAAGCAGTGTACTCCAGTTCATACTTTTTCTCCATTTCCGGAGACAGGCGGTATTCGTCATAATATTGGATTCTTGCTCCGAAGGCCCTCGCCTTATCTGCGGTCTGGCGTCCGATATTTCCCGCTCCAATTACACCTAACATTTTCCCGTTCAGAGAATAGGAGCTGTCGAGAAATGTATTCTTGCTCCATTCTCCCCTCTTCAGACAGGCCTCGTGGCTGAGCAGCTTTCTTCCCACCGCAAGCATCAAAAGGACCGCCAGCTCCGACACGGAGCCTGCGTTGGCTCCCGGCGTATTTGTTACCAGGATTCCATTTTCACCAGCCGCTTTGATGTCCACTGAATCATAGCCGGCGCCCCACCGAAGTATCATTTTCAGGTTTTTGTTTCGCTCCATCACTTCACGCGGAGCTTTAAAAATACGCAGAATCATAATCTGTGCATCTGTCATCAAATCATAGGCCTCCTGGGTATCTACCGCAGCGAGGGAGAACTCCGTCTCCGGAAGAAGCTTTCTCACCGCTTCGTAAGTTCCCTCCGGGTATTGGCCCGCCAGTACTACTTTAATCATATCATCACTCTTTCTCATTATTCTTCAGGGGTTCGTAACAGTTCAGAGAGCGTGAACGGTTACAGGGATTCTGCAATCTCCGCAATCAGTTCGGGCTTGGGATTCTTTTTATTAATTTCCGACACCTCTGAAATAAGCCGGTAAAGGGAAACGTTTTTCTCTGCCGCCGCAGCTTTAAACTGCTTTACAAAGCTGGAATGGCAGCCGGAATAGCCCAGTACCAGATCAAGGGGCGGAACCGGATTATGGTACTTGTATTGTTCCATAGCCGGCTGGAGCCTCTGGTCGATGAAATCGAGCATACCGTAGAAATCGATGTCCTTCATCTGTCCTCTCCGTCTCATCAGAGCAACACACATCTCCGTGGCCAGGTTCCCGGCGCTCCTCGCCATTCCCATCAGGCCGCAGTCCAGTATGGAGGCTCCGTTCTCCCATGCGGCAACCGCATTGGCCGCAGACATTCCCAGATTATTATGACCGTGGAACGCAACAGGTATCGTCACGGCCCGGCACAACTTTTCCGTGTATGCCGCCACCTCATCGGGAAGCATGGTTCCGGCCGAATCCATAATGGTAAACTCGTCAAGTCCTGCCGCCTCCAGCTTTTTTCCTTCCTCAGCCAGTTCATCCGGTGTCAGGATGTATGCCTTCATCGCAGAGTAGAAAGCTTTCATTTTCCTTTTTTTAATATCCCCGATCGCTTTCACGGCTATCTCCCCGTCTCCGGCGTCGGCGCCCACCCTAAGGAAAGACAGGCCGTTTTCTGCCGCCAAATCAACATTTTTCTCCCTGTAGCGCTTCGCGTTCAAGAACATGCCGAGCATGGAAGAACGGTTTAAATATTTCTTCGAAATGTTCAGGTATTCCTCGTCCGTAAGAGCATCGGTAAATCCCGCAACCTCGTAGGCGCCGATTCCTCCTGCATTTCCGAACTCGATGATCGGAACGCGTGACGCCGTCAGTCCGTCCAGTACCATATCAGTAAGTTCTGCGGAAAATCCCTTTCCCACCACATTCGCTCCGTCCCGGAGCGTACAGTCCATAAGCTGTAATTTCATGTTACAATCCTCCTCACCATTAAGCCTGCTGTTTTTTCCTTGCAAAATATCCAAATCCCACAGCTGCAAAACCAACCATCAGCGCTGCTCCCACGCCCATCGTCAAGCCGATTCCCGTCATCAGCCACATAGGTGCCAGTCCCACGAATGAATCTTTCCAGCATGTGAGAGTCGTATAAACTCCATGGGTGTCGCCTGCTGATGAGTTGGAATCCGGGTCAACCGCACGTACCAGAGCCAATCCCGTTGAAGTGTTTCCCGTGGCGGCTCCGAATGCCATCATCGCCTTCTCAAACCACTCATGTTTACAGAATTTTTTGGCGGTAATCAGTACGCACGGTACAGTCACTGCACACAGTGTAAACGTATAAATCAGAAGCGGAGCAATATAGGTGCTGATAAACTCAACATCAAGTGTTGCCATGGCGGTAAATACTACGAGTTCCAGCAAAAATCCGCTGATTAGTTTAATCGTCTTTATGTCCACAAACCGGTCAAGCTTCAATATCTCAAGCACTTTCCACAATACCGCTCCACCGATAACACCGTGCAGAACGCTGGGCAGGACCTTAATTTCACTCCAGAAATTCCCGATAAAGGAAAATAACTGACGTCCCACAAACAGTGCGCAGAGCAGCCAGCACGTCTGAAGCGCAAGGTGGTTGATGCTGATACCGGTTGTCACGGTATGTCCTGTCGGTTTACGGTTTTCCTCCGGCAGAGTACCGCCGTAGAACCATGACGGCTGCGCCTTCGGTTCCTTGACATAGGTAGCCCAGCCTTTTCTTACCCCGTAGTTGACGAGGACCATGCCCACCATCATCGCCATAATCAGACCGAATGTTGAAAGCACCATGCCGACAGCCATATTACCTTCCACGCCCAGCTCCTCAAATGTCGCTGCTGCTGCGCCTGCCGTACCATGTCCACCATGGAATGAGAACACACCCATGATTCCCCAGCCTTTTGGAAGTCCCGGCCATATCTGGCTCAGCAAATAGCCCAGCCCGGTACCCAGGCACATCTGCAATCCGTAAGCTGTCATCGGAACACAGACATAATCCAGATAAGAGAAAATCTTGTCCCTGTTAAAACTGACTCCGAATACAAGAGACGCCATCACGATGTCGATCAGAACATTGGGAATTCCGGAATAACTGTCCGGTACTGTAACAACCCCCAATACCTGCTGGCCAAGCAGTAAAATTAAAAGCCCTCCTATCAGCGATGCAGGCAGAAACAGTTTTTGCAGCGGTTTTATGTATTCCCTGATGAAAAAACCCATCAACATAAATACGGCTAACAGCAGCATGTCACTGCACAATGTTTTAATTGTCATACCCCTTCTCCTTTTTCTATTGATTTTTTATACGGTTATGATATCATTTAGATATAACAAAGTCTAACAGTATATATTTGGTTTATTAACAATATAAATATTGTGGTTAAATACGGGGGGATTGTGAATGAATTTAAAAAGTATTGAATACTTTCTGATCACAGTAGAGGAGATGAACTTTACCAGGGCGGCCGGCCGCCTGTATATCAGCCAGCAGGCGCTGAGCAGCCATATAAGCCGTCTGGAGGAGGAATACGGCATAAGGCTTTTCGAACGGAGGCCGGCGCTCAGCCTCACGCCGGAGGGGGAAGAGATGTATTTTTACGGCAGCCGTATTCTGGAAGCTGAGAGAAAGTTGAGGGCCGCTTTCTCAGATATCCGGGAAAACTGCCGCGCAACAATGCGGGTGGGGATTTCACGCCTTCGCGGCGAAGTATTCTTCCCCAACATATGGAAATATTTTCACGCCTCCCACCCCAATATTACAATCGATTTAATCGACGGGAACAGCGAGGAAAATGAGGAACTTCTTCTTTCAGGTAAGCTGGATCTGTTTATCGGAGTGGATATCCCTCCCCAGCCTAATCTCTGCCTGGTGGAACTGGCCCGTGAGAAAGTCCAGTGCTGTCTTTCCCGTACGCTCCTTCAGCAGTATTATCCCGATAACTGGGAAGTGACACTTGAAAACTTTAAACAGGGAATCGATTTGTCGCAAATCATGGAGCTTCCCTTTATCACAGTGCGGCAGAAAAACAGGCTCCGCAAAGCACTCGACTATTATTTTACCGCCAAACGACTGAAGCCCCGGATTATCTTTGAGAGTAACCAGCAGGAACTGGCTTATGAGCTCTGCAAAAGCGGAGCCGGCGTCGGCCTTTTATCACCGCTGATCCTATACCAGCACCTGGATGCCATTGAGGAGGACTCCGAGCCGCTGTATGTCTTTCCGCTTCTGAATGAACTCCATGAAAATATTGTCTCCCTGGCTTACCGGAAAGACTATCCGCTGCCTCGCCACACCATGGAATTCATCAGCGCCTCCTGTATGGTATTCAGGAATTATTCCAATTCTATCCGTGAAAATTTCTCCCCGCATTCCGGGCGCCGCGCGTAAGGAGTCTGCACAGGTACAAAAACTATCTGAATGGAGATTTAACTGAGGTGGGGAGGACGCGTCCGGAACGGACCATGTCCGGTGTGGTGATGGGGATGGCTGAGTCTTCCGTCCCCGTGGGAAGTTGGTTGTGGAGGGGGAATCCGGCCGGAATGAATTGCTGCGGGGACCGTTTGCACTCTTTGGAGTGCGCATCAGTGCTAAGCTCGTGAGGGACCT
>Ga0129310_1000176_pt1 | contig 88513 bp, 81 predicted proteins | sample Go1ome_2_FD_94433 | JGI IMG/M metagenome (GOLD analysis project Ga0129310, IMG submission 94433) | Western lowland gorrila individual fecal microbial communities from Wisconsin, USA - Go1022A metagenome | ecosystem: Host-associated > Mammals > Digestive system > Large intestine > Fecal | place... | reverse complement strand
TACAGCAACTAATTTTGTCTGCTTTCTCATAATTAATGCACTCTCCTTTTTCTTTTTGAAATACTTTTTGAAATTCCTTTATTGCATTACGAGTTGATTATACTTCGGATAAGGAAAATTATCGGGAGGTGCAAAATAAAGGGATCAAAAATGGGGGATGGGGGAAAAATTGGGAAGTAACGAAGATCCAATACGAAAACAATAATATATCATACGATTTTAATAGAAAAATAAATAAAAGCAACTCTTTTTTTAAAAGTCATAAAGTTGCGTTCTTGGGGGTAAAATGATATACTGATATATGTTCTAAAATCAGGTGTTTGCTAAGTATACCTGTGGATACAGGGAAAATCCGAGAGAACTGGCCTCTGGCAGGAAGCGTCCATAATGGGTTTAGCAATTTAACGATTGCATAGTTCTCAAAATAAGAAGGAGACCAAGAACTATGAATGATTCAAATATAAAGAGTGATTCCAACGGCAAGGGGAACCCCGGATCTGAATGGAAACAGATGAATGCAGTGGTCACTGGCCTTTTTACCTTACTTATTATAGCTGGCGTGCCAGTGATATTTCGGGATTACTATTTTGATATATTATCCTTTAAGTATCACTTTTATTGTGCTGTAGTGATCCTGATGGCTGTAGTGATGCTTATTGTGGCGATTGTATATGACTCCAAAGAGAAAGACCAGCCTGACGGAAGGGGTATGGGGGAGGTGATGAAAGGTTTCAGTATCAAGTCGCTTTCGGCACCTGATTGGGCTATGATATGCTTTTTTCTTGCAGCAGCCATCTCTACCTTTCAATCAGAGTATTTTTATGAATCTTTCTGGGGAAATGAAGGAAGATATTGCGGTTTGTTTTTGATCATCCTTTATACGGTCAGCTTTTTTTTGATCACTAAGTGTTTGAGGTTTAAACAGTGGTATTTAGATGTTTTTCTTGCAGCAGGCATGGTCGTATGTATAGTTGGAATACTTCATTATTTCCAGTATGATCCATTGGGATTTAAGGTGGATTTAATTGATAAGGATTATAAGACCTTCACATCCACGATCGGTAATATTAATACTTATACGTCCTTTATTGCATTACTGATGGGAATGTCTTCCGTTCTCTTTGCAATTGAGGCTAACCTTTATAAAAAGATATGGTATTTTGTGTGTTTTACCGTATCATTATTTTCACTAATTACAGGGATTAGCGATAATGCATATCTGGCCCTTGCGGCTTTATACGGATTTTTGCCGCTATATCTTTTTTCAAATTTAAAAGGATTTAAACATTATATATTGATGCTGGCTGTTCTTTTTTCAGAGTTTCAGCTGATTGACTTTCTTACCCAGAAAATTCCGGATCATGTCATGGAGATCAGCGGGCTGTTTAATGTGGTGTCTGGTTATGGAAAATTGGCCTATATTGTAATTGCACTTTGGCTTATGGTTGCAGCTCTTTATGTATTAGATATCAGGATGAAAAATCAGAATACGGGTAGGGGAGAAAGCAACATAGGAAGATATATTTGGCTGGCAATTATCGTTATTGTTGTATTGCTGATGGCGTTTGTTCTTTATGATGTCAATGTCAGAGGAAATGCGGATAAATACGGCTCACTATCAGGCTACTTACTTTTTAATGATGATTGGGGAACCCACAGGGGGTATATATGGCGGATTGGAATGGAAAGTTACCAGCGTTTCCCACTGAGCCACAAAATATTTGGATATGGTCCGGATACATTTGGAATAATAACAAAATATAATTATTATGAAGATATGGTGAGCCGGTATGGAGAGAAATTTGAGAGTGTCCATAATGAGTATCTGCAATATTTGATCACAATTGGAATTGCAGGTCTGATAAGCTATATTGGTTTGCTGTCTGCTTCCATATGGAAAATGCTTCAAGGTGCTAAAAAGGAACCTGCTGTAATTGCGATCGTTTCCGCGCTTATTTGTTATGGTGCCCAGGCATTTGTCAATATCAGCGTACCGATGGTAGCTCCGGTAATGCTGACTCTTATGATGATCGGGCTGTCGGCAGTACGGGACACAAGATCCCATCTTCCAGAAGATACCGTTGCCGGAGGATGAAGCAGGTGTTATACTGGATAAGGTGCTTAAAATATTTTTTGAGGAAAGATACAAGTGAAAAAATACGAACAGTATAAACGGTTAATAAAATTCCTTTTTTCGTTTAATGCAATTCTTTTTGTTGTGATTGTATATTGGTTTGTGTGGAATGGATATTATAACAAGATTATTGAGAGACCCTTTTGGCGTAGAGGAAACTGGCTGATCGTTCTTTTGTATGCTTCATTGCTGGTATTCTTTTACAAAACTTATGGCGGCTTTAAGATAGCATATTTGAAAAAGGGTAATTTGATCTGGTCGCAGATCTTGTCAATTATTTTTGTTAATATCATTACATACATCCAAATATCGCTGCTTGACCAGGAGCTGCAGTCTGTTTATCCAATGTTATTTATGAGCCTTATTGAATTTTGTATCGTTGCACTATGGGCTAATATATTTCAATGGATATATAGGAAAATGTTTCCGCCTAAGAAATTGTTGCTGGTATATGGGGATCGGCCGGCATTTCACCTGCGCGATAAGATTAGTTCCAGGGAGGATAAGTATTATCTTGAAGATGCGGTCCATATAAGTATGGGCGAAGAAGAGATAATGAAGCTGGCGGTTAATTATGATGCGATCATCATAGGTGACGTACCGTCCCATGAAAGAAATCTTCTTATGAAATTATGCTTTAAGGAATCGATTCGCACCTACAGTGTACCTAAGATATCGGATATATTAATTCGTACGTCATCGGAACTGGATATTTTTGATTCGCCTTTATTGCTATCCAGAAATGAGGGGCTTCAGATTGAACAGCGTTTTGTAAAACGTATCCTGGATATTGTGTTCTCGGTTTTAGGGCTGATCTTATCTTCTCCGTTTTTTGCGGTGATTGCATTGATGATAAAATGCACGGACAGAGGAGCGGTGTTTTATCGCCAGGACCGTCTTACCCAGAATGGAAAAGTCTTCAGTATCTGCAAATTTAGGACCATGATACAAGACGCGGAAAAGGATACAGGCGCAAGACTGGCGTCAGATCATGATGACAGGATTCTGCCGGTAGGGAAATTTCTAAGACGAACCAGGCTGGATGAATTGCCGCAGCTGTGGAACATTTTAAAGGGAGAGATGTCCGTTGTTGGCCCCAGACCTGAGCGGCCTGAGCTGGCAGAGGAAATAGAAAAGGAAATTCCTGAATTTCATGACAGGTTGAAAGTAAAAGCTGGGTTAACCGGCTATGCACAGATCTATGGTAAATATAACACGACTTCTTATGATAAACTGAAGCTGGATCTATCATATATCAGAAAATATTCAGTCTTTTTAGATCTGAAATTGATATTGATGACGCCTAAAATCATGTTTATGAAAGAGAGTACGGAAGGTGTAAAAGAAGATGGACACAATAGCGGTGTTAATTCCATGTTATAATGAAAGCAAAACCATTGAGAAGGTTGTAAATGATTGGAAACGCCAGCTTCCGGAGGCCACAATCTATGTTTATGATAACAACTCCTCTGATCAAACAGCCGAGCTTGCACGCCGGGCGGGTGCGATCGTCCGACAGGAATTCAAGCAGGGAAAAGGGAATGTGATCCGGCGGATGTTTCGTGAGATTGACGCGAAGTGCTATTTGATGGTAGATGGAGATGACACCTATCCCGCTGAGTATGGGAAAGAGATGGCGGATAAGGTGTTGAAAAACAATTCGGATATGGTGGTGGGAGATAGGCTCTCATCTACTTATTTCGAGGAAAACAAGAGACCGTTTCATAATCTTGGTAACTCCCTTGTGAGGAGCACAATCAATCATTTGTTTAAAACAAATGTGCGCGATATTATGACAGGATATCGCGCTTTAAGTTATCTGTTTGTAAAGACATTTCCTGTTTTGTCTAAAGGGTTTGAGATTGAAACGGAGATGACAATCCATGCCATTGATAAAAACATGATGGTGGATCATGTGGTCATAGAATATCGTGACCGTGTGGAGGGAAGCGAATCAAAGCTCGATACATATTCGGACGGATTTAAGGTGCTGAAGTCGATTTTTAGACTTTATAAGAATTACCGTCCAATGGAGTTCTTCGGAGGTCTGTCCGTGTGCCTGTTTGTGATAGCGGCGCTTATGTTTTTCCCTATATTGTTGAAGTTTTTTAGGACAGGGCTTGTGCCAAATTTCCCCACGTTGATCGTCAGTGGATTCGTAGCATTAACAGCAATTATTTCATGGTTTTCAGGAATGATCCTTACCTCCATAGTGGAAAAAGATCGACAGCAATTTGAGTATCATCTGAATCTAATGGAAGTGATTCGGAAACAATATAATGATTAATATTGGTAGGGAGACCTTGATGAAACGTTTGAATACACCCATAAAAATGTTCCTGGTTCTAGTCTTTAGTATGGTAGTTGGAGTTATTTTACTTTACCTTGTGTTTCTGATCCCAACTGATCCGATTTACAAACATGTAAAGGATTCGATCCATGTGTTTGAAATTGAAAATACATATCCTATAATGGATGGTAAAAGAGCAAAGATATTGGACAACTGGACGGATGCATTGATGCTTGGAAATGCAGCATTTGATAATACGGATGCAGATACATTACATAAGGCGTTAAATGTCTATAGACCGGCCTATAACGATGATAATCCTACGTATTCTCTTATCGATTATATCAACGGGGCTGAGGTCGAGCGTATTTCCATTTACCCACGTTATTGGCATGGATATCAGGTGATTTTAAAACCGCTTTTATTCATGACGGATTATTTGGGATTCCGCAGTATCAATCAAATTGTTTTACTTACATTGAGTGCACTCATATTGGCTGCTATGTATAAATTTGGGCAGCGCAAGATCATGATTCCGTTTTTGCTTACATTATTATTCTTAAGGCCCAAGGCTATTGCGTTTTCACTTCAGTATTCCGCTGTTTTTTACATAACGCTTACGGCAACGCTGGTCAGCTTGGTCTGGAATCAAAGATTACGGAAGGGACAGGGATATTTGTTTTTCTTTCTTATCCTAGGAATCATTACAAGTTATCTGGATTTATTAACCTACCCTGTCATAACACTTGGAATCCCTCTTACAATGTGGCTTATCATGCAGGAGGATTCCTTCACTAAAAAAAAGATTATAAAAATAGTGCAGTATTCAATTACATGGGCTCTGGGATATTTTGGAATGTGGGCAGAAAAGTGGTTGGCAGCATCTGTTCTGCTTCAACGGAATATATTCAAGGATGCGATCAGTCAGGCTCAGTTTCGCGTATCAGGCCAAATATCAGGGGAAGCCTTCACCAGATTGGAGGTGGTTGGAAGAAATCTGTACTATGGATTTTCTGAGATCCTTATACCAAGCGGTATTATATTACTTGCAATATGTTTGTTTATATTGTGGAAATATAAAATGGATTTCAAGACCATGTGTGTGCACATGATTCCTTATATGCTGATTTGTTTGATACCATTTACATGGTATATGGTATTGAGAAACCATTCATATATACACATAAGTTTCACCTACCGAGCTTTGTCCGTGGCTGTGTTCTCGTTTTTGTGTATGGGGGCGGCTGCTGGGGATGAGGGGAGGAGAACAGATTATAAGAGTAGGCTTCATAGAATAAAGTGACGGTTAATAGTTAATAACATTGTGGAAAAGAAAAACAAATCTTATAGTAGACCAACGGAGGAGACTTCCTCTCTCGATATCGGGAGAGGAGGTCTCTATTTTGATTACCTTATCTGCCATCACGTGGCACCGATTCCGGAATATGATTGAGGATTTGAACGAAACGTCCTATCCCAAAGTGTTGCCCTCGCAGCAATTAAAACTACCCACAACCAAATTAATATTTTGAATTAAAAATGAGATTACAAGTCCTAGTATCTACTATGAACCAGACAGATTATACTCTGTCCCATAGAATGAAATTAAATAGTGATGCAATTATTATCAACCAGTGTAACAAAATAGCCGTTGACCATAATGAATATAATGGCTACCAGATACATTGGTATTCTTTTGATGAAAGAGGTATCGGATTAAGCCGCAACAATGCATTGATGCGGGCAGATAGTGATATTGTACTGTTCTCTGATGACGATGTTGTCTATGTGGATGGCTATAAAGATCTTATACTGAATGAGTTTAAAAAAAATCCTAAGGCGGATGTCATTATTTTCAATGTTTCTAGCAATGATCAGAATCGAACTGAATACATAAATAATCGATCACATAGACTTCGTCTATTTAACTGTTTACGCTATGGGGCAGTCCGAATTGCAGTGCGCTTAGAGAAGATCCGAAAAGAAAACATATATTTTCATCTAATGTTTGGAGGGGGAGCTCTTTATGGCAGCGGAGAGGATAGTATATTCTTATCAGATTGTTTAAGACATGGGCTTAAGCTGTATGCTTCCCATCAATTGATTGGCTGTATGAACTATAGAGAATCTTCTTGGTTTCATGGTTATAGTAATAAATATTTTAGGGATAAAGGTGCTTTATTTGCATGTATATCAAAAAAATGGTTTTTTCCATTATGTCTTCAATACTGTTTAAGACATCATAAAAAGTTTAATGACGTACCGATACAGCATGTATTATATCTTATGCTCCAAGGTGCAATGAATTTCAGATATAAAAATCAACTTGCCAATCAAGTCACAAAAAAGGAGCCCCCAATATGAAGATTCTATCGTTCATTATTCCTTCTTTCAATGTTGAATGGTGCCTTCATAAGGCATTAAATTCAATGCTGGTACAGGATATACTCCAGGACATTGAAATTATTGTTGTCAATGACGGCTCTACGGATAAAACAGAGGAAATTGCAACGCAATATGTAAGACAGTATCCCCAAAATGTAATTTTGGTAAATAAAAGCAATGGGGGACATGGCTCTGCTATTAATAGCGCTATTTCTTATATATCAGGAACATATTTTAAAGTAGTTGATGCAGATGACTGGGTGATTTCAGAGAATCTTCCTGAATTTGTTAATATTTTAAAAGATTGTACTTGTGATGTAGTATTGACACCCTATCACCGTATAGATATGAAAGATGGATCCAGAGAAAGCTGGAATATGTACTGCGATAATTATAAAAAAGTTTATAGCCTGGAAGATATAGTAGCAGACTGGAAAAAGTTTGATCGTTGTTGTATGTTTCATGGTATTTCTTATAGAACAGAGTTTTATAGATATCATAATTATCAATTGCCAGAAAAAATATTTTATGAGGATCATGAATTTTCTTCAATTCCATTCTGTTATGCGGATTCAATTTATCCAATAAATATATATGTATATCAGTATCTCGTAGGCAATAGTGAGCAAAGTGTATCGGACAAAAACAAATTAGCACGTCTATCCCATGCAGAGAAAGTTACCAGAGATTTATTAATCTATCGCAGAGAACATTCCAATTTGACCTCTGAAGGAATGAAGTATCTGGATTTGAAAATTGAAAGCGGTATTCCAAGTTATTACGAAACAGTTTGTATTGTACAAAGAAATAAGAAAAAAGGAAGAAAAGACATGGACCAGTTTAATGCAATGATTCAGTCTTTTGATCCAGCTGTATACCAGAGAGTATTACGTAAATCGCAGATATACCGTTTACTGTCATGGCTGCATCTGACTCCTACACTGTATCGGAAAATGCTATATTCTGGGTTATACAGTAAGCTTAGAAAAACAAACCGTTTAGAAAAGGAATGAATAAAATAGAAGAAAGGGTATAAATACATGAACCCATGGAAATATAGGATATCTATGTTTTGGAAATATAAGGATTTGATTATACAGTTGGTAAGCCGCGACATCAAGCTGAAATATAGAAGAAGTTTTTTAGGATACTTATGGAGCATTTTGAATCCATTGTTTGTCATGATAGTTATGACTATTGTATTTTCTGCTATGTTCAGCCGCAATATTGAGAACTTCCCTGTGTATCTATTTACCGGCAAAATGTTATTTGACTTTCTATCTACTTCTACACGGCAGGCCATGACTTCAGTTGTCAATAATGGTGCTCTCTTGAAGAAGACATATGTGCCCAAATACATTTTTACCTTTTCCCAAGTTACCAGTTGCATGGTTGATTTTGTCCTTTCTTTTGGTGCATTGTTAATCGTTATTATTGCAACAGGGGCGAAGCTAACCTGGACCTCTGTTTTGTTTCCAACCGTAGTTGTCCAGATTTATATTTTTTGCCTGGGGCTAGGCTTCCTTCTCGCAGCGCTTAATGTTTTTTTTAGAGATATTCAGTACATATATAATGCCATCACAACGGCCTGGATGTATCTGACTCCCATTTTTTACCCAATTGAGTCTTTGCCGCATAATCTGCAAATCTTAATAAAGGGGTTAAATCCTCTCTATTATTATGTGGCTCAGTTTAGAGATTTAGTTTATTATGGCCAGATACCAGGGCCTAGGATTCTGTGGGGCGGATGGATCATGGCATTTATTATGTTGGTAATCGGTCTGTGGGCATTTAAACGAAAACAGGATGATTTTATCCTGTTCATTTAAGAAAGGCGGCTTTTTAAGATGGAGCCATATATTGTAGATGTGGATAATCTTACCATACGTTTTAACATGGCAAGTGAAAAGGTTGATAATTTAAAGGAATATGCGATTAAGCTCATTAAAAAAGAACTTAAATTCAAAGAGTTTCTGGCACTTCAGGATGTTTCGCTCAAGATAAAGCGAGGTGAATCCTGGGCATTAATTGGTGTTAATGGTTCAGGCAAATCCACTCTTCTTAAAGCAGTCAGTGGAATATTAAAACCTTATAAGGGTTCGGTAACCGTACGGGGAGAAATTGCCCCATTGATTGAACTGGGAGCAGGATTCGATGGAAATATGACTGCTCGGGAAAATATCTATCTGAACGGAACGGTGCTGGGACATAGCAAAAAGTATATGGACGAGCATTTTGACGAAATAGTAGATTTTGCGGAGTTGTGGAATTTTTTAGACACGCCGATTAAAAACTTTTCTTCTGGGATGAAAGCCCGTCTGGGATTTTCCGTTGCAACAATGGTATCCTCTGACGTACTAATTGTGGATGAAATACTAGCTGTAGGAGATTTTTTGTTCAGAAAAAAGTGCATGGATAGGATGAACACAATGTTGAATGATGGCACTACGCTTCTTTTTGTATCCCATAACATAGAAGATGTTAGCCGGCTTTGTGACCATGCATTATGGCTGGATCATGGACGAACAAAAATGGCGGGCAATGTGGAAGATGTTTGTAAAGCCTACGGAAACCATAACAAATAAATATATTGTAGTAAAGAGGGAGGATATAATTTTATGAGCAGTCCAAAGGTGTCTATAGTTATTCCCGTATATAACGTGGAAAACTTTTTGGAACAATGCATGGACAGTGCTATTCAACAAACGCTTGAGGATATAGAAATAATTTGTATTGACGATGGGTCCACTGATAAAAGCGGAGAGATTTTAGATGCATACACAAGACAGGATTCCCGAGTCCGTGTCATTCATAAGGAAAATGGAGGATACGGTGTAGCTATGAACACTGGGCTTGATTTGGCTCGTGGCGAGTATTTCTCCATATTGGAATCTGATGATTTTTTTATGCCGGATACCTGTGAAATGCTTTACAAAAATGCAAAGAAGTTTGATGCAGATATTGTTAGATCCGATTATTTTGACTATATAACAAAATATGGAAAGGTTAATCTTACTGCGAAACAGATGAGTAAAGATTACAGTTATTATTACCGTTTGATTTGCCCCAATAAAGAACCTGAAGTCTATACATTTGTTATGCATAACTGGACAGGAATTTATAAAATGAGTTTCCTTAGAGATAAAAACATACGCTATAATGAAACACCCGGCGCATCATACCAGGATAATGGATTTTACTTCCAAGTATTTTCTCAGACAGAACGATTGGTGTACATACCTAGACCGTTTTACTGCTATAGAATTGATAACCCCAGCTCATCCATTAATAATCCAGACAAGGTTTATACAATGGCCGAGGAATATGCATTTATTCGAGCCTTTTTAGCCAAACATCCCGAATTTGAACAAACATTATTGCCCGTATATTATGCCAGACTATTCCGTGCCTATCACCAAACTTATATGCGGATCGCACCTAAATTCAGAAAAGAGTTCAGACAATTTTTTCATGATCAGTTTGTTGAGGCGGAACAAATGCATCTTCTAGATACTGGATTATGTTCAGTAAATCAGCGCAAATTGCTTTGCGCACTTTTAAAATCTCCCGATGAATACCATAATCTTATTTTTGGTAATAAACTTTTTACTGCCAGAAATATTAATCGAGCATTAGAGGTTATAGAAGTACATGGATGGAAAGCATTTTTCGGTAAATGCAGAAAGGTTCTCGGCAGGAGGAGAGGTCATGAACAAAACATTGTCAATTAATTTGTCTGATGAATTTTATTATTCCGAAGAGCGCTGCGGTTATTATGTTTCAGAAGAAATGAAAAAAATATGGTCAATAGAATTGGATCTGCTCAAAAAATTTTCTGATGTATGCGAAAAAAACAATCTTAATTATTTTATGGATGGGGGTACCTTGCTGGGGGCTGTACGGCATAAAGGTTTTATACCATGGGATGATGATGCAGATGTTATTATGCCGCGCGAGGATTACAATAAATTATTTAAAATCGCGTCTCAGGAGTTTCAATATCCGTATTTTTTTCAAAACACACTTACGGAAGATGGTTTTTTCCGCACACATGCACAATTAAGAAATAGCGAAACAACCGGTTTTATTCAGATAGATGGAGAAAAAAATATAAATAAAGGGATATTTATTGATATTTTTGTTTTAGATGGAATAGCGGATAACTTTATTTTCCGATATCTACACCGCAAAGAAATTGAGACAAAAAAGAAAATTCTGGCTTATGAATATGACAGAATATACAATGAATTAACTATAAAGGGCAAGGTGATCTATAAACTGATACATTGTTTTTTTAGAATATATCCATTTAAAAAATTTTTTACTCATTTTAATTTAAAGGTTCTAGCCCGTTATTCCGGTAAGAAAACAAAAATGGTGGGAGACATTACTCTCAAATGGCGTAAAAATGTGCAGTGGCCCAGGGGATGGTATGAGGGATATTTCTATTTGCCGTTTGAAAACATTCAATTGCGGGCCCCTTTATTTTATAAAGATGTCTTGGGACGGCAGTATGGTGATTATATGAAAATACCTGGAGATGTTACTGCTGCAAATGGACGGGTACATGGAGATATTACATTTGACCCGGAGGTTCCGTATCAGGATTATTGTATCAATCATCAGGATGTTGTAATGCGAATTGGAGAAAAATTATGAATACAGCACTAATTCTTGCTGGCGGCACCGGACAACGGATGCGTCAGGAAATACCAAAACAGTTTATTAATGTAAACGATAAGCCTTTAATTATATATACCTTGGAAGCTTTTCAAAAGCATCCCCAAGTAGATAATATTTTAGTTGTATGTATAGATGGATGGCATGATATACTAAAAAGCTATGCAAAACAAAGTAGAATAACTAAAATGCACTGGGTAATCAGTGGTGGAAATACAGGCCAGGAATCAATTCGTAACGGCGTATACTATTTGGAAGATATCTGTAGCTCTGATGATATTGTTATAATTCATGATGGAATTCGTCCATTAGTAGATGAGACCATCCTATCAGATGTAATAGTCAAATGCGAATTATATGGAAATGCAGTTACATCTCTTCCCTACAATGAACAAATTTTTATTAAAGCTGATGAATTTACCACAAGAAACTATATTCCCCGCGATACTTTACGGCGTGTTTCAACACCTCAGGCCTATAAATACGGAAAACTTCTTTGGGCATATCATGAGGCGTTCGAAAAACAGATAGGTATATTGGGTGCTTCATATACTAATACAATGATGACAGATTTGGGGGAAACACTTTATTTTGCAGCAGGGTCTGATAAGAATATAAAAATAACAACACCAGAGGATCTGGAACTCTTTAAAGCATTGTTGGAGATTAAAAATAAGTATTAAGATCAGGAGAAGAACTATGTATTTAAATCACCTACTCTACGAAGATGACATCAAAATATTGTCTAATTTAGATATTTCTTGGGAAATGCTTCATAATAAGTCCATTCTTATAACAGGCGCCACAGGTATGATCGGAACACTTTTAGTGGATGTACTAATGGAGCGAAATCTGCAGTTTCACTCAAATATTCAAATATATGCGTTAGGGCGATCTGATAAACGGGCAAAAGAACGTTTTATTTCCTATTATATGGATCAAACCTTTCATTTTATTCAGCAAGATATTAATGAACCCATGGACATTAATGTACAAATTGATTATATATTTCACTGTGCCAGTAACACTCATCCAAGAGCGTATGCAGAAGATCCGGTTGGGACTATCATGACCAATGTCTTAGGAACTAACAACATAATGCAAATAGCTTTAAAATCTCATGCAAAAAGGGTTATATATCTTTCCTCAGTAGAAATTTATGGAGAAAACCGTGGCGATAAAGAAAAGTTTGATGAAAGCTATTGCGGATATATTGACTGTAATACTATGCGTGCTGGCTATCCTGAAGGGAAACGGACCGGAGAAGCATTATGCCAGGCATATATTAAAAAATATGGACTTGACATTGTAATCCCACGAATATGCCGTGTTTTCGGCCCGACTATGCTTGATACAGACAGCAAAGCCCTTGCACAGTTTATAAAGAATGCCGCCAGGCAAGAAGATATTGTTTTAAAAAGTGAAGGCACGCAATATTTCTCTTACTGCTATGTGGCAGATGTTGTATCCGCGCTTTTGTATATACTTCTCTACGGAAAAACAGGAGAAGCTTACAACATCGCTGATGAATTATTCGATATCAAATTAAAAGATTTAACCGCGCTTTTAGCCAAAATAGCAGGAACTAAAGTCGTTTTTGAACTCCCGGACGATGTGGAAAAAAAAGGATTTTCCAAAGCCACTACTGCCCGCTTAGATGCTCAAAAATTAAGAAAATTAGGATGGCGTGTGAATGGCACAATAGAACAAAAGGTCAAAAAAACGGTGGATTTGTATGCAGCTAAGATGAACTAACATTATTATGTAAAAGTCAATGACCTGCCAGTTTTTTTTAAATACAGAAACCACGGATAGATAGATTCTCGTAATCCGTGGTTTTATTGAGCGCAAAGTTGAAATAGATTTACCGATTAAAAATTAAGCTCTTACAATATTTCTTCCATTTTGCTTTCCAAGATAATGCCTTTAACCTAAAAGAAATATGATAAAACGCATAATCAAATCTTTTTTCATCTAAACTACGTAAAAAATATGCACTCCATTTACTAATCCAAGCAGATTTATCCAGCATTTGATTACCATTTTGGGCTTCTTCGATTGTGCGTTTTTGTAAAAAAAGTTGTTCTTTTGCAGAATCTAAAATCATTTTACCACGTTCACTGTTCACTAATATCATGGATGTTCCCTTATCTTCATCTAACGTTGATTCTACTTTCCAAAAATCAGCCAGAGTTAGGTCGGATTGACGCGGCAATCCTTTGAAGGGACAATCTCCGCAACAAGGGCGAATGTATAGATTTTTCTCCAAATAGCCACGCATAAATAAGTCCTTGTATCTGTCTTTTCGGTATATTTTCCCATTTTTAAAATCTACTCGCGTACTAAAGCAATTCCATCCCAGTTCTTTATTTTTAAACCATACACGAGTTGCTTTGCTATGATAGCGTGCTTCTAACATATCAAGCCACTTTCTATATGCTTTAGGCGAATTAGAACCTCTGCAGATGAAATCAACGGTAATAAGATTATCGTAATTTTTGTCCAAAAAAGTGTTTAGACCTGCTACTTGGCATGGTGTACCACAAAAAATCACCTCTCGATTCTGGTTTAACAATGACTTTATTTGGCGAAAAACATCCCTTGTTTCACTTTGTATATATTTTGATTGCCGTATTTTTTGTAATCCATTTTCATCGAATGCCACTGTATGATATACCATATGATTTTCTGAATATACAGCGCCGGCAACTGCTCCCCCTTTTTTAAATATTTGAAGTGCAAGTTCCGAGAATGCACCTCCTGAAGTGCTGTTATAGCGAGTATCTTCGTTCAGCGACCAAGCGGCATAAACCGTTGGTTTATCACTGTTTTCTTTATGTACTAAAGGATGCACTATTGGGCAGACCTTTTCACAGCGTCCACAATCGATACACTTGTCTTGACTAATTCTGGGATAATCAAAGCCACAGTCATCAGTTAGCATTGTTATCGCATCTTTAGGACAAATATTTTGACATGCTCCACATCCAGTACATTGATTATCCTTTAACCAGTTCTTCATGGCTATTTCCTCCAATCAACATCTGTCCGAATTACTTTGGCAGGGTTCCCTCCCACTAGACTGCGGGGAGGTACTTCATGAGTTACTATAGAACCAGCTGCAACTATTGCACCTTTACCTATAGTTACACCTTTTAGTATGACACATCTAGTGCCTATCCACACATGATCTTGAATTTCTACTGGCTCTGAGACCTTATAATCTGGAGCTATGATACTATGAAAATCTGAATCCATTATTGTTACATCATGAGAAATAACACAGTCATCACCTATTGTGATATGATTGCCACAACGAATTTTGCAACTCCTGTTAATAAAACTATTTCCTAATGTCAATCGAGCGCCTTTAAATAAAATAATATCTGCATCAAAATAAAACTTGAAATCACCCATAACCTCTAACTGTGAATTAGCATCCATTCTTAGGTAAGAAGCATGACGATAGCGATTCTCACAATTTTCATTTAATATGAGGTTTGCATTGAGGTTTATTTGACTTCCCTCTCCAAATATGACTGGACATGGGTAGTTTGGATGGATTTTCTGGGGATTGCTTAAATGATTGCGATATGCTTTTCTAAATATGTAACTATTTATTCGGTTTATTACAAAATAAATTTTCTGATCTTCCATGTAAGGCTCCTTTAGAGAATAGAAAAGTCACATGTATCGGGATTATAACGCAAACGTATATTTTCATTTATACTATCGATACGTAATATTTCTTCTTGGCTAAGTTCAAAATCTTTTATATTTATAAATTCTTTATAGTGATTAAGACTAAGTGTCCTAGGGATAGGTATAATACCTAATTGAATATTCCATCGTAATATAATTTGTGGAACAGTTTTTCTGTATTTACGGGCCAAATCACGAAGGTGTTTATTTTTTATTAATACATCATGCATTCTGCCCAATGGACTATAACTTACTACTTGGATACCTCGTTTTTGGCAATAGTCAATCAATGGTTTTTGAGTAAACAAAGGATGTATTTCAATCTGGTTGATAGCAGGTACTATATCCGAGACTTTGGCTAATGAATTCAAATGTTGTTGATGAAAGTTACTTACTCCTATGGCTTTTACCCTTCCCTTTTTATAAAGTTTAATCATTTGTAGCCATGACCTTTCAAAGGTTTCTGTTTGGGGCCAATGTAGTAAAAGTAAATCGATATAATCCGTTTTCAGTCTATTTAAAGCATTATCATAGGCTACAGAAATATTTCCATCACGTTGCTCTGCATTTGATATTTTTACCATTAGAAACATATCTTCCCGTTTTTCGGTTTTGCTTATTACATTTCCTAATATATCCTCGTTTTTCCCATAAGCAGATGATGTATCAAATAATCGGCAACCGCAGTTAATTGCATCTAGATATAATTGCTGTTGTCTCTTAGCTAATTTATAATTCTCCCAAGTTTTCTTCTGAGGAATAATTGAAGAACCAAGACCTATTTCAGGTATTTCTAAGCCATTATTTAAAAGCATGATGTTTTGTCCTCCACTTAATTATTTGTATTATGGAAAAAAAGCTTTTTGCAATTGAGTTTTATTCTGTAGGCTATACGATATACTTTGCACAGAAGCTGGTAGCATAAAAAAATCAACCTACTCTTCTCACATGCTACAGTTATTTTTCGTCCGATTCTAAATGAACGGGAACAACTAATAGTATAGAGTCTATATAATTCATTGGTAAGATATTCATCGCGGTATGGTTGTTTTAGTGCATATATAAATTGCAGAATAACATCTTTGTTTTCAAGGGCGACCGCTTTTTTAATATAATTTGTTGTAGCATTATAATAGGCGTTAAGAGCATCCTTGATTAATCCATCGTCACCAATTTCTATAAACTTTAATATAATATAATAAAAGGATTCTAAATATTCTACACCTGTTTTAACCCATTTACTCTCGTCACCCATTGCACTTGCACTGTGAATGGTTCTATTATATAAGGGGCGGTTATCAAGAACCCCCTTCTTTAAATATGGAACATGTTCCATAAGCCACAGCCCATCTTCTAAAATTCGTATATCTCCATTAAAGTGCCGTATTCCATTGGGTGACTTTAGAAGAGAACTTACTCTGAAAAATTTGTTTGGACATGAAAAAAAATAACCATAAAATTTCTCATTCTCATCATAATAACAGAGCATCTGTCGCAATAACTCTCGTTGATTTACTATTCCTTTTTTTTGATTTTCCAGTCTGATGGAGCATTTGTCTTCCATAACATTCATAATATTGAAAAACACTACATCTGCTTGAGATTCTTCGATTTCGTTTACTAATATTTCCAATGCATTAGTTACCAGATAATCATCAGAGTCTAAGAAACATAGAAAATCTCCACGCATTTCATCTAATCCTTTATTACGTGAAACAGAGACCCCTTTATGTTCTAAATGAAAAACTTTAATGCGGGAATCAAGCTCTGCATAATAGTCACATATATAACCACTTTCATCTGTTGAACCATCATTAATTAGTAAAATTTCAAAATCCTGATATGTTTGATTACTGATACTATCTATGCATTTGGGGAGAAAGAACGCTGTATTATAAACCGGAATAATTATACTTATTTTACCTTTATTCATGAATTTCTCCTATGTATAGTTATGATAAAGACTTTTTTAAAATATTTATAGTTTGTTCCTTGTAGTGCTCCAACCTTACCATATTATCCTGATAATCGCATTCAAATATATTTTCCTCATTCCAAACTTGATTTTCCGGGCTTTTTCGTTCCAACCTCAATGTTGAAAGTAACGTTGCTGTTCTGGAAGACATATCAATTCCATACTTTTTAAGTATACGTTTGAACAACAAAAATGGCTTTCCAAAAAGTATGCTAAAAACTGTACAATGAAAAGAATCCGTACAAACTAATTCTGCATTTTTTATCATATGGATAAATTCTCCAGGACCACAGGCAAACCATTCTGGTCGTTTACGAATCATCATTCTACAACACGTAAGGCCTCGCTTTTTAGCTATTTCATTTAATATTATTTTTTGCTCAGTGGTTATTTCTTCCGCTTCACTTCCTAGCATGATATATAGTATATACTTTCCCTTAGGACGTGAACTGAATTCTCTTTCCACTTTTTCCCACTCTGAACGCGATAAAAGCAATGTTGGGTCCAACGTTACATCTGCCGTTTGTCCTGTTAAATGGTAAATTAAATCAGCTCCCTCTGACTCTCGTACATTTAATTTATCGAATCCCTTAAGCCCTTGATAGAAACGTTCTTTCCATTCCTGTGGTAATTCTGTAATCCCAAAACTCGGTGAAAAGCATTTTCTTTGTTCAGGCCGTGCAAATAAAAGAAAATGATTATGATAGGTTGCTTCATCACCAAGCAAGATATTCCAGAAATGTGGATTCCATACCTGATCACTTCCTGTTACAAAATAGTCAAATTTAACCGCTAAATCTGGTGGGAAAAAGTTAGTGGAGGAATCTATACAGCGAACATGAATATTTTGATTGAAACGTTTTATCCGATAAAGACGAACGGCATCCGTGTGCTTATAACAAATTCGATTGGCAGCTACCATGCATACTATATTTACCCAAAACTGTCTAAATGCTTTCTTAGAGTATGCTGTGTATAATGAATATGGTACTAAAGTTTCACATTGAAAACCCATTTTCTCTAAAACTGTCTGGACTGCATAATTTTGTAGCCTATTTCCAAAATTAAAATAATCAAACATGGTTACAATACCGATTTTTTTAGACATATTTTTTTCCTCCCTGCGACTATCTCTTAATCTTTTAATAATCTTCTTAATTTTATGTAAATTTTTGATAGAATACTTACTGTTCCATAAATTAGACCATATTGACTTAATTGTCGGTTTACAGAATCATATGATTTTTTCATCGAAAAGGGCTTGTATTCTTGGGTTTGGCTTAATTCCTGAATCGCATCAACATAAGAAATATCAAGCATCTGGAATATAAACTTTAATCGTTCACTATATTGATTTCGTTGATTCCGATCAAGCTTCTTATATATATATTCAAGAAACGAAATGGACCAATTCTTAAGTTCACTTTTCTGCGATTCGAGAATTCTATAGTTATCCCAGATTTTAATAACATATTCAATGGTAGATACATGGTTTTCAAAAAAATAAGCTGGCTTTTCTTCTATCATATGCATTGCGGAATTTTTGTTAGATATACGATAACGGTAAATGCATTTGGAACAAAATACTATTATTTTAGCTTTTGGAAATAGCATAAACAGAAAAGCTAAATCTTCACTGATAGAAATATGTTCTGGAAACATACAATCCTTACATATACTACGCCGAAAGACCTTGTTACAGACAGATGGTCTTGCGCCATTTTCATAAAATAAAGCTCTCGCAAAATTATTTATATATATATTGTTTTTAGTAAAAAATGCCTCTTTTATCCACTCTGGTATTAAAAATGGTGGATTCGGTCTGCCTCCAAATACAAAGATATCTGCCCTGGATTTTTTTGCATTAGTATAAAGATACTTAAGGGAGTTCGCTCTGAGGGTGTCGTCAGCATCCACAAACATAATATATTGGCCTAGAGCCTTCGTGATTCCGTGATTTCTTGCCATGCTGACGCCCATATTAGGCTGATAAAAATATCTGATACAGGAATATAGTGCCATAAATCTTTTTATAATCTGAGCTGAAGCATCAGTTGAACCATCATCAATACAAATGATTTCATAATTATTAAGATTTTGTTTTATCAGACTGTCTAAACAATCATATAGATACCTTTCAGCCTGATACACAGGAACGATTATTGATATGGTTACCATTTTATGATTGTAGCCCGGTATAAGCTTTACAGACTTCTTCCACCGGTCCCATTTTTCGTACCCTACCTTTATCCAACCACAAAGCATGCGTACACAACTCCTTGACAGATTCAATGCTATGGGATACATATAGAAGTGTAGTGCCTCCTTGCAGCATCTGATTCATACGTTCTGTACACTTCTTTTTGAACAAAAAATCCCCTACAGCTAGTATTTCGTCCACAATCAGGACATCCGGTGCTACCATGGTGGCAACCGAGAAACCTAACCTGGCCTTCATTCCGGATGAGAAATTCTTAATCGGTGTGTCCAGAAAGTCCCAGAGCTCTGCAAAATCCACGATTTCATCAAAATGCTGGTCCATAAATTTTTTGGAATGCCCTAACACTGTGCCATTCAGGTATATGTTCTCACGCGCAGTTAAATTACCATCAAATCCTGCACCCAATTCAATTAAAGGTGCAATCGTACCCAGGACAGAAACAGTCCCCTTGTAGGGCTTCAGTATTCCGCTGATTGCCTTCAGTAAAGTGGATTTTCCAGACCCGTTGACTCCTATTAACGCCCAGGATTCCCCGCGTTTTACTTTTAACGTAACATCCTGTAATGCTAAAAATTCCTTGAACTTCAGTTCTTTTTTTGCCAGTTTAATTACATATTCCTTTAAATTATCTACCTTTTCACTTGCCATGTTAAAACGAATAGTAAGGTTATCCACTTCTACGATATATTGCTCCATAATCTCTCGTCCTTTATTATATAAACAGAATAAAGTCGTCCTGTTTTCTTTTAAATGCCCATAAACCTATAGCTAACATTACAAAGGCCATAAACCAACCTCCCCACATCACCCGAGGGCCTGGAATCTGTCCATAATAAACCAGATCGCGGAACTGTGCTATATAATAATAGAGCGGATTAAATGCCTTTATTAAAAACTGCAACTTTTCTGGAAGTGATTCTATCGGATAGAAAATGGGCGTAAGATACATCCATGCAGTTGTTATAGCTTGGTAAATATACTGTATGTCTCTGAAAAAAACATTCAATTCCGCTAATAAGAATCCCAAGCCACAGCAAAAGATGTATAGTTGGATAATGACCGTTGGCAGTAAGAGGACTGTCCAATGAAATTCAGCCCGTGTCACTAGCATCACAATAAAAAGCGCACCAAAGGATAGAACAAAATCGACCATGCAGCTAGTCACTTTGGAAAAGGTAAAGATATATTTGGGAAGATAGGTCTTCTTTAAAAGAGAAGCATTGTTTACTACAGATGACAATGCTTGTCTGGTAGATGTTGAAAGAAAATCAAACAACATTTTCCCTGTGAATAAATATACTGGAAAGTTTTTGATATTTCGGCTGAACATTGTTGAAAAAACAATTGTCATAATAATCATCACGAAAAGAGGATTCAGGACACTCCAAAAGTAACCAAGAAAACTTCTCCTGTACTTTAGTTTTATATCCCTGCTGACTAATTGGTACATTAAATCCTTGTATTTCCAAAATGTCGTGATTCTATACTTCCATGGGTTCATGACATTTACGCCCTTTCATTTATTTTATTACTTTCTGTATTCGTTACTCTTTTTCAAGTCTATGAGTCTTTCTGATTACACTATATAGATGTGAGGATAACAACTTCCTATAAAATCCTGGTGAAATATGCAGCCAGGATAGCAGCCGATATATCTGTGATTTACAACGTACTGCATTGTAAATGGAGGAATCCAGTTCCTGGAGCATCCGGTTGTAATCGCTCATTTCCCTTCTGCCCTTATATTTATCTTTCTGGAGGATACATACTGTCTCATAATAGCTGGGTATCCCGCTCAATATTTTCAGTCTTAGATATTCCTTGCCATATACGTCCAGTTCGGGATGTTCCTTTTTATAAAGCAGCAGGTCTTTTGTTACTTTTACCGCATCGGCCAGCCGTTTCAATTTACCCTGGTCGGAAACGCTTTGCTGACTATTTCCCACCAGATACTGGTAGATGAACAAATTCACAGGATGCACCGACCGGGCATAACAGAAGGGGATGGAAGAGAATTCGTGATCCTCATAAAAAATCTTCTCCGGAAGCTGATAATTATATTGCCGGTAAAATCCTGTCCTGTATGTGATTCCATGAAACATACAACAACGGTCGAAGGATTTCCAATTTGTGGTTAGGTATTCGAGACTATAATCCTTATTATATTCATCACAATATATCTTCCATATTTCCTTAGAACCAGTATGCATATCCACTTGATGAAATGGTGTCAGCATTACATCAGCGTTACATCTTTTTAAAATCCGAGTAAATTCCGGGAGGTTCTCAGTAATAACCCAGTCATCCGAATCAACTACCTTAAAGTATTTTCCTGTCACCTGGAGTACCCCTGAATTGATGGCCGAGCCATGGCCTCCATTTACTTTATTTATCAGATGCACATTTTGTGGGAACCGCTGGACATAACGCTCCGCAATATCCTGTGTCCCATCTGTGGATCCGTCATTGACAATAATAACCTCAATATCTGTCAGGGCATCCGTGAGGAGCATTGAATCCAATGCCTTCTGCAGACACCATTCTACATTATATGACGGTATGATGAATGAAAGGATGGGACTTATCATATGCATTACTCCTTTTGTTTGATTTAATAGGAATCCTTTGAGGGAAGCTTCCCTGTTCCACGAAATTCCTTCATCCCCTGCAACATTAAGCGGTACGCGTGAAATAGCGGAACAGATTTGAACCTTTTATAGTGTCTTAGGCAGTATTGAAGGCATAACAGCCGTGCCCATGGGTTCGATATGCATGTATATAAGGCTCCCTTATCATGGAAATACTTATCCTTAAAACCATGATACCAACTGGATTCCCTATAATACATGGCCCCGATTGATTGATTGGAAGCATATATTTTAAGGCCATGTTTAAGGCAATCTATTAGGAAGATGCTATCCTCCCCGCTGCTATATAAAGCTCCACCACCAAAAAGAAGATGAAAAAAAATATTATTTCTTCTTAGTTTTTCTAGGCGTACGGCAATCCGCACAGCCCCATAACGCAAGCAGTTAAAAAAATGAAGCCTATGCACGTGACTATTTAAAAACTCGGGCCGTTCCTGGTCACTACTTATTATGTTAAAGATAATGGCATCTGCATCTGGCAGTCTCTCAAACTCCTGTAATATAATTTCATTATAGTTACCCACATAGGTAACATCATCATCTGCAAAAAGAACGATATCCCCCTCAGCCCGCATTAAAGCATTATTGCGGCTCAGCCCAACCCCTCTTTCAGCAAAAGAATACCAATGTACCTCATAGCCATTATGTATCTCATCGTATGTGGCTGTTTCGTTACACTGGTTGACAATAATCGCATTGCTATTTAATTTCATTTTACGAGGAAGGTCGTGGTCTGTCTGGTTCATCGTAGATACTAAAACTTGTAATTCCATCTGTTTGATTTATAATTCCGTATGGTGATTGGTTATCTGTGTAATGGTTGAGGGCAACACTTTGGGATAAAATGTTGCATTCCGTATTTATAATAAAACAGTCGCAATATAGTCGTTTTATTGATAATATATTCATGTATTACACTTCGTAAAAACAAAGATATCAATGGAGGTATGGACCAGTGGGGAAGACACAGCCGATAAAAAAAGCAGATGATGTACAGCGATTTAAAGAATATTACTTAGAGAAAAAGCAAATAAGAAATTACACAATGGTAACGTTGGCTCTAAATACTTCTTTACGTATTAGCGACTTGTTACATCTAAAATGGATCGATGTTTATAACTTTAAGGCAAATAAATATAGAGAACATATTGATCTTGTGGAACAGAAAACCGGCAAAAAAAATTCGATTGCATTAAATAGCGAGGCTACAAAGGCATTGGAACTTTTAAGAAGAACACTTGATACTTTTTATCAAGAGGCATATATTTTTAAAAGCCGTATTGGAGATAATCAGCCAATAGGACGGATATGTGCTTTTCGGATCATAAAAAAAGCTGTGAATGATTTAAATTTAGAAGGGGTTATCAGCTGCCACTCACTACGCAAAACATTTGGCTATCATGCTTGGAAAAAGGGGGTTCCCCCTGCACTTATAATGTCTATATACAATCATTCATCCATTGAAATCACCAAACGATATCTGTCAATTGATCAGGATGATAAAGATGAGGTCTTTCTGGGAATGAATCTTTAAGCTTCCATTTTAAGAAATATTTGAGAAAAATGGGACGAAATTATTAATAAATGGTGGGGAAAAGGTCTTGAATTATGGGGAAAGACATGCTATTCTTATAAGCGAACACAAGGGCAACATTTTATCCCAAATTGCTAACTAGTCTATTGATACTGCTATAGACATAAGGAGGATTGTAAGTAATGCAGCTTGAAGTACTTGTCTCCTGTATGAATCAAACGGATTATTCTATTGTACAGAAAAGCAGATTGACAGGGGATGTACTTATAATTAATCAGTGTTTAAAAGATTGTAAGGAGCAAATTCATATAGGAAATCAACGAATTCGTATGATTTCAACGAAACAACATGGATTGTCAAATAGTAGAAATTTGGCAGTCCATTTATCTGATAGGGATATTTGTTTGCTCTGCGATGATGATGAAATATTTGTTAGTGATTATGAGAGAATTATCATAGATAGTTTTGAAAGACTAGGGGATGCAGATATTATAGCTTTCAATGTAGAAAATAAAGTAACACGCCTAAAAAATCAGACTCAGAAAATTGGTCGGTTACAAAGTTTAAAGTTGTCTTCTGTACAATTGGCTTTTAGACGCAGTAGTATACGATTGCATAACATACAGTTTGATCCATTGCTGGGAGCTGGAAGTGGAAATGGTTGCGGAGAAGAAAACAAATTTCTTTTAGATTGCTTAAAGGCCGGTCTCCATGTCTACTATGTTCCACAGACTATTGCAAGATTATTGCATAATGATTCAACATGGTTTAAAGCGTATGATGATAATTTCTTTTGGCAAAGAGGCGGTTCTACCAGATACATCATGGGATTACCAATGTCTGTAATTTACGGGATATATTATATATTGGCCAAGTATCCACTTTATCGTAATACAATAACGATACTCAATGCCGCAAAGGCCTTGTGCAGTGGAATACGTGATAATGTAATCGGAAAGATGGAGGGGTAAGTATATGAAGAAAATTATTACATTTATTATTCCCTCATATAATGTAGAGAAATATCTGGATAAATGTCTTAGTTCGTTTTTGAATCCAAAAGTTATTGATCAACTGGAAGTCATCATTGTTAATGATGGCTCTAATGATGGAACGGAACTGAAAGCTCAGAAGTATGTCAGAAAATACCCTGACTCATATCAAATTATAAATAAAGTAAATGGCGGACACGGTTCTACTATTAATATAGGAAGTAAAGTAGCTAGAGGGAAGTATTTTAAGATTATAGATGCAGATGATTGGGTTGTGACCGAGAACCTGGAAGAGTTTATTGAGAGACTTGCAGAATGCGATACTGATGTGGTTATAACTCCGTTTCATATGGTAGATATGGAGACCGGAGAAAAAAGAGAGCATAATATGGATCCACGTATAATCAGACACCGTATTACATTAGAAGAAATAGTAGAACAATGGCATTCCTACGAAGGCTGTATGGTGTTTCATGGAATAACTTACAAAACGGAATTTTATTGTAGTAATTATCATATATTACCTGAACATGTTTTCTATGAAGATCACGAATATGCTGCTATTCCTTGTTGTTGTGCAAAAAGTTTAAGTGTATTTGATATTTATATTTATCAGTATTTAGTTGGCAACAGCACTCAGAGTATATCCCTTGAAAATCAACTGAAAAGGATTCAACATATAGAACAAATCATTGATGATTTAATTAATTATTATAATGATGTGAAGGAATTAACTAATACGGGTAAAGAGTTTCTGTATTTAAAAATTGAAAATGTCATTCTGATTTATTATTTAACAACCTTTATTTTTGAGTCTAATAAATCAAAGGGGATGAAGAATGGAATAGCGTTTAATAGAAGATTAATCAGATTGAATCATGAAATATACAAAAGAACTTTAAAGAAATATTACATATATCTGTTGTTAAATCGATTGCGGATTTCTCCTCGATTTTATCAGCAATTAATAGAATCTAGGTTATATAACAAAATAAAACGTAAATATTAACAGGAGGAACGTGGGGATGTCAATGCCAATGATAACTGTAATAACACTTTCATATAATAGTGCTTTTCTTTTAGAAAGTATAGATTCTGTTCTTATGCAGACATACCCTTATATCCAGTACATTATTGTGGATGATGGTTCTTCTGAATTTGATAGAGAAGAGATTCATTCATATATTGAGAAAAATAAAAATGACAATTTAATTGAGTTTGAAATAGTTGCCCTTTCACATAATATTGGCACAGTAAAAGCATTTAATATAGCGATTAAACTTTCCAAGGGAGAGTTTTTATTTAATCTTGCATCTGATGACGCTTTTTTTGATACGGACATACTTGAAGATTGGGTCCAAGAATTTTTAGATAGGGATGCTCTGATAATGACCGGACAGAGTGCGGTTTACGATATTTCATTGGAGAATTTTAAGGGTTTCTATCCTACAAAAAGAGAGGCTGCTATTTTAAAACGTAGGTGTCCTGATGAGGTATTTAGACATCTTTCCAAAGGGAATTTTATTTATGGTTGTTGTACTGCCAGGAGCCGTAAGTTAATAGAACAGCATGGAGGATATGACGAAGACTATAGGATTATTGAAGATTATCCTTTGATGCTTAGTCTTAGTCGCCAAGGCGTGGTCATCGATTATTGGGAACATCCGGTTGTAAAATACAGGCAGGGGGGCATAAGCTCTCCTGATAAGTTTAATTCAGTCTATGAGAAAGATTCAGACCTTATCTTTGCAAAAGAAATTCTTCCTTATGTTGAGTTCAAAGGAGGAGCGAAATTGCACTATTACAGATGGAAATGTAAGCGCAGAAGAAAAAGCTGCTATCAATATATGTATCAGGAAATAAATAATTCCGGGAAAAGATGGCGTTATATATTACTATTCTTTATCTATCCCATATCAACTTTGCGTCAAATAAAAAGAAATGTTTGTAATAAATAAAATCAAGCATAAGCAAAAATTCATTACAGGGAGGAATACTATGCAGATTTTAAAGTATGTTTTTCAGCAGCATGGCGATGAACGAGGTCAATTAGTTGCACTAGAAGAAATGAAGGATATTCCGTTTCCGATTAAGAGAGTGTATTACATGTATGACACGGGAAAAGACATACACAGAGGCTTTCATGCTCATAAGGCGTTAAAGCAAATATTGATTTGTATACACGGTACATGCAAAGTTCTTTTAGATAATGGAAATGAGAAAAAAATTGTTAGTTTAGAAAAACCATATGAGGGTTTATATATTGACCATAAGATGTGGAGAGAGATGTACGATTTTTCAGCGGATGCTGTACTTATGGTGTTAGCATCTGACTATTATGATGAAGCTGATTATATTCGGGATTACAATGAGTTTTTAGAGATGGTGAGGAATGAAGGATGAAAATACCATTTGTATCGCTGGTTCCAATGCATAATGAATTAAAGGGTGCGTTAATAGAAACATTTGAGCACGTATTGGACAGAAGTATATATATTATGGGCAATGAACATGATAAGTTTCAAAAATCATTTGCGGATTATTGTGGCGTTCCTTATGCCATAGGATGCGGTACCGGTTTAGATGCATTACATCTAATTTTAAAGGCTCTGGGGATTGGACATGGAGATGAAGTTATTATCCCGTCTAATACATTTGTGGCTACTGCATTAGCTGTTTCTTATACAGGTGCAACGCCTGTTTTAGTAGAGCCTGAGATTGATACATATACTATTGATCCAATGCTTATCGAAGAAAAGATAACAGCGAAGACCCGAGCAATCATTCCAGTACATTTATATGGGAGATGTGCTGACATGGACACAATAATAACCATTGCTAAAAGGCATGGCCTTGAGGTGATTGAGGATGCTGCTCAAGCTCATGGCGCCATCTATAAAGGAAAAAAGGCGGGAGCATTAGGGGATGCCGCTGGCTTTAGTTTTTATCCGGGTAAAAATTTAGGAGCATTGGGAGATGCAGGAATTGTCACAACAGGGAATGACAAGATTGCTGAAAAAGTAACAATGTTGAGGAATTATGGTTCCAAAGAAAAATATCATCATGAGCTGCTAGGCAATAATTCTAGATTGGATGAATTACAAGCTGCTCTTTTGGAGATTAAATTGCCATACCTGTCTAAGTGGAATAAAGAAAGAAATCGTATTGCAGAACGCTATATAAATGAAATTAACAATCCAAAGATTGTTTTGCCTGTAAGTGAGAGGGATGGGAACTATCAGGTATGGCATATTTTTCCTGTCCGCTGTAAAAACAGGAATTCATTTCAAAGCTATTTAGAATTAAATGGAATAGGTACAAATATACATTATCCAATCCCTATTCATTTACAGAGGTGTTATACTGATCTGAATTTAAAAAGAGGGGATCTGCCAATTGCTGAAGAAATTTCAGATACGGTATTGAGCCTGCCTATGTATTATGGGCTGCAAGATAATGAGATTGATTATATTATTGATATAATAAACAAATACGTTTAATGAAAGGGCAGTGTCTATGATTCATCCTTTATCAGATGTGTCAAGTAAAATGATTGGTGAGAATACCAGCGTATGGCAGTTCTGTGTTATTTTGCCGGGTGCGGTTATTGGTGATAATTGCAATATATGCAGTCATTGTTTCCTGGAAAACAATGTAAAAATAGGTAATAATGTAACCATAAAATGTGGAGTCCAAATATGGGATGGCATTATAGTTGAGGATGATGTTTTTATCGGGCCCAATGTTACCTTTTGTAATGATAAATATCCTGTGTCAAAGAATAAAGATTTTAATTTACAGGGTATAGTTGTTCGCAAAGGAGCTTCAATAGGAGCCAACGCGACAATTCTACCGGGCGTTGAAATAGGAGAGTACTCTATAATTGGGGCGGGAGCGATTATCACTAAGAATGTTTCACCCCATGAATTGGTAAAGGGTAGAAAATAAAAAATACTATTTTAGATGTAAGCTGTTCTCATTGTTGAAATAAAAATGTCGGAAGGGATTGCCTATGTTATACGATGTGGAGATTGCAAAAGCAAACAAAAAAAATATTGGAAGATGTACATCTCCTCTCATTAGCATATTAGTACTTACTTATAATAATAGTAAATATATATATGCATTGCTTGATTCAATATTGTGCCAGACTTACGATAATATACAGTTGATTATAAGTGATGACGCATCAGAAATTTTTCCATTAGATGATGTAAGGAATTATGTTTTGGACCATAGTAACGGTAATATTAATTCCTGTGTGATTAATATAAATGAGAAAAATATTAAGACCGTGGCTCATGTTGAGAAGTTGCTAAATATCTGTACCGGTGACTATATAACTATAATCGCTGCAGATGATGCATACTATAGTGTTGATGTAATATCTTCTCTCCATCAGCCTTTCAGGGAGGATCCATCTTTACAAGTTGTGATGGGGCAGACTATTATGTGCGATTGTACATTGAAAAAGGAAATGTACGACTTTACAAAGCCGAATGAAATAAGATTGGTCAATACAGCGGATTATGTCCAATTGTTCTATGAGCTTTCCTGCCGGATTTTCCTTCCAGCTGCGGGAGTCATGTTTAAGAGAGATATACTGAATAAAATAGGCGGCCTTAGCCCTACATACACTTTGGTTGAAGACTGGACAACTCATCTGAGATTGGTTCGATATAAGGCGAAAATGCTTTTTATAGATATGCCTGCCATAAGGCACAGAGATGGCGGGGTATCACATGGCAATTCTAATGGAAGTCAGGGACTTAATCTTACTGTGTGGGAGGATATATTAAAGGCGACAGAACATGAGATCTTTCCATATATGTATCAATTGTCTGAAGAACAGTGTCAAAATATTAGAAAGATATATGCTGGAAGAGTTTTTGCTTTGGAGCGAGACAAAAAAAAGATAGAGAATATAAATAGTTGTTCGGATCAGGCCGTTATTCCATTAGGGGTGGAGCGCATGGCACAAAATAAACGGTCGTATGTGTATGTCGCCTTAAAAAAATGGGATGGATTACTCCATAGGGTGCTTTATAAAGTATCAAACATTACAATACCTATGAGCATATGTAAATGTATATTAATACTTTCACCTATTGCATGCATAAAAAAAGTCAGACATTTCGGGCGGAATAATTCAAGGATCAAGAGACTTATAGAAAAGCTTAAAGGTGGCATGAAAAAATATAGGAGCAGGTATGCCAGCATTCAAGAATACAATAATATCCAAAAGGGATATTTTAATAAAATAGAAAATCTTAAGCGTACAATTGATGGTGAGACGAAAATAAAAGTGGCATTTATTGTTGTGTTTGATTCGACATTTCCTTCGGCGGCAGTTTTTGAAAATATGATGTCAGGAAATCAATTTGACCCATATATCATTGTTACCCCTGATCTGTCTAGGGGAGAGAAACATCTTTTCGAGGTATATAACCGTGCTTTCGAAAATCTTTATAAATCTTACGGTAATCGGGTTCTACATGGATATGACACTAGCAGTAAAACATATATGGAACTGAAGGACGAGTATAAAATAGTTTTCTTTTCTAATCCATATAAAACAATGGTACATCCACACCATTATATCGATTACTTTTTAGATAAAAATGTGTTAACTGCGTATATCGATTATGGATTTCCAGCAGTAAAGTATGCTCGAGAAGTATTTAATACAGACTTTTACAACAAAGTCTGGAGAGTTTTTACTGATTCATATATAACCAAGAGAGAACTTTTTTTGTATCAGCCTATTCGTGGTAGAAACTCTATGGTAACTGGCTATGCAAAAATGGATAAATTATATACTGCCAGTATTGATACCAATAAAAAAAGAAAACGGATTATCATATGTCCCCATCACACTGTGCTTAATTGGAAACCTTTGGATATTTCAAATTTTGAAAAATATGCAGAATTATTTATATCCCTTCCTAAAGATTTTCCGGAGGTTGATTTTATATTTAGGCCCCATCCTCTACTGTTTACTAATATGCTGAATAGTAAAAAGTGGTCTCCCAATGATTTGGACGATTATATGTGTAGATTGTTAAGTAGCTCTAATATGACTTATGATCAGTCAGGTGACTATTTTTCAGTGTTTAAAAATAGCGATGGGATGATTCATGATTGCAGTTCTTTTATTGGAGAGTATCTTTTTACTGAAAAGCCTTGTTGTTACATGTTAAAGGATAAGAATCAACTATGGCAGACATATTCTAGGTTAGGGCAGAAGTGTTTGAATAATTATTATTTAGCCTTTTCTAAGGATGATATATATCATTTTATTCAGTATGTGATTTTAAAAGATGAAGATCCCATGAGGATTAAACGTGTACGTTTTGCTGAGAATGTTTTAAAGAGGCATTATCCTCATTCTGCTGAAGCAATTAATATGTTTTTATATAATCAATTGAATGTAAATTAAGCTATATTGGGAGGACTAAATGGAGTTTGATAATACACTTGTAAGTGTGATCATTTGCTGTTATAGAAATTACAATGTATTATGGAGGGCAGTCCAGTCTGTATTATATCAGGATTATCCAAAGATAGAGGTATATATAGCGGATGACTGTTCGGACTATTTTAACGAATATTCATTATTAAAAAATATCGAAGCAAACAGAAATGATAACATTGAATCAGTTACGATTCATCGGAATCCTGTAAACGTAGGGACTGTTAGAAATATTAAGGATGCAGTCAAAAATATAAAGGGGTCCTACTATATTACTCTGGGAGCGGATGATGCACTGTATACCCCAACTGTTATTAGTGATTTCATGAGTGCCTTTAAAGGAGATCCCAGTTTGTGGTGGGCGTGCGGAAAGGCAGCCATGACTTCCGATAATCTTCAGACGATATATCGCTATTTTCCTGAAGCAGAGGACATACCATATTTGCGAGAACGTAATTCGGAAAAATTATTCAGCCGCTGGAGCCGAAAATCGTTTGTTGTAACTCCTGCTATGTGTTTTAAAAAGGGACTCATGGAGTTCGCTGGCGGATATGATGAAAATTATAAATATCTAGAGGATTGGCCGCTATTTTTAAGACTACTCAGGCAAGGCTTTACACCTTACTATATTGATACAATCGTTCTAATGCATTCTATGAATGGTGTTTCAAATAATAACGGAGAGAATGGAATAGAGGTTCGGAAAAAGTTCTTGGAAGAAAAATATTTAATGTTCAAATCTGAAGTGGAACCATATCTTGAAAGACTTACAGAGGAAGACAAAAAGGAATATTATATTTACAAAAACTATTGGATGGATAGAATTTATTTTCTGGAAATATTGCTTCCTAATAAAACTTTTAAGCAAAAGATGAAATTGTTTAAAGAGGAACCGAGACGCATTAAATGGTATCTTCGGCCTCGTTTGGAAAAATTATGGAATAACTATAGCGGTCTGATGAGTAGATGGTATGAACTCATTTTAATTTGTTTGTTATCTTGGATTACCTTTAACTTAATGACGAATTTCAATATATCTCATATAAATCCGTTCCATGTGTTTGTCATATGTGGAAGTTATCTTTGCGGAGTTGGTGTTGCATTATTATTCCTTTTTTATTATGGAATAAAAGCTTTTATAAAGTGTTTTATTTTATATAAAAGATATCGGTTTTAATAGTGATGAATAGTTAGGAGAAAAAATATGAATATAGCACTCATAATTGCCGGAGGATCCGGTCAAAGGATGCAACAAGATATACCAAAACAGTTCCTAAATGTATATGATAAACCAGTCATTGTTTACACAATGGAGGCATTTGAGGCACATCCGGAAATTGATGTAATATCAGTAGTATGTATTAATGGTTGGGAAAATATTCTGGAGGCTTATGCCAAGCAGTTTAATATCCGAAAATTAAAACACATAATTTCAGGCGGAGAAACTGGACAGGCTTCTATACGTAATGGCGTTTTTGAACTAGAAAAAAAATATGCCTCTGATGATATCGTTTTGATTCATGATGCAATTCGTCCAATGGTTTCTCAAGAAATTATTTCTGACTGTATTGTTAAAACCAAGCAATATGGTTCTGCAATTGTCACTATACCATGTGCGGAAGCTATGCTTGAAACTTCGGATCAAATATCTTCAAATTCAAGTTATCAGAGAGATAAATTGAAACGAACTCAGACTCCACAGGCTTTCCGAATTGGAAAAATCTGTGAGATACATAGACGTGCTATTGAAAAGGGAATTACAAATTCTATTGCATCCTGTACATTAATGATTGAAATGGGCGAAACTGTTTATTTTTCATGCGGATCTGAAAAAAATATAAAATTGACAACGGTAGAAGATATTGATATATTCAAAGCTCTTCTAAAAGCCGGACGTTCTGAGTGGCTGAAGGAACAGAAATAGGAGTAACCTTATGTATCCATTATATGAAAATATATTTTATAAAAGTGATTTACAATTAGCACTAGGTAATACCTGTGATTTTAGTCTTTTAGCCGGAAAGTCCATATTGATTACAGGGGCGACAGGATTAATTGGTTCATTTCTCGTAGATATGATCTGTTATTGGAATCAGAGCATATGTAAAGAATCATCCAAAATAGACGCTTATATTGTCAGTCGAAGTATATCTAATTTGGAAAAGAGATTTGAGGGTAATTTCAGTCCCGGATATTTACATTTTATTGAACATGATTTATCTCAGCCTATTAGTTTGAATATTTATGTGGATTATATTATTCATGCTGCTAGTAATGCATATCCAGCTGCATTTAATAAAGATCCAGTGGGCACTATAATGAGTAATATAATGGGGACGTATACCCTCCTTGAGTTCTGCAAGAAAAAGACTGTAAAACGCTTTATGTTTATATCTTCAGGGGAAGTTTATGGGGAAGGCGAGGGCGTAATAGATATATTTGAAGAAAGTTATAGTGGCTATATTGATATACTTAATCCTCGTTCTTGTTACCCATCATCAAAACGTACAGCAGAAACATTATGCATGTCTTATAACAAGCAATATGGAGTTGATGCAGTAATCGCCCGTCTTTGTCATACCTTTGGTCCAAATGTTACTGAACAAGATAATAGGGCAACAGTACAATTTTTTGATAATGCATTAAAGAAACAACCGATTATATTAAAAAGCAGAGGAACACAAATACGTTCATATAGCTATATTGCGGACAGTGCATCTGCAATTTTTTCAGTCCTTATAAAAGGCGAAAGCAAACAAGCTTACAATATATCAAATCCAAAATCTATAATTACAATTGCTGAATTCGCACATATAGTTGCTGATTTAACTGGGACCGAGGTCATATATCAATTACCAAATGAAAAAGATAAAATGGAACAGACGATGATTTCTAAAGCAGTACTATCCTCTAACAAGCTAGAAGGACTTGGATGGAGTGCAATGTATGGACCACAGGAGGGAATTGGGCATACATTATCCATATTGAGTGCTGGAAAATCTTTGAAATAAATTGCCTTCAAAGGAGACCAGCTATGAAAAGTTAAGTATAAATTAGCAAAAAATTCCGTTTCTATATCGATGGTAAAAAAGGTAACTTTAATAAAATTCCCTAAGGGTGTTTTCTCAGAATCTATCGATATTGGTATGCAGACCTCTTATTCGAGGTTAAATTCGACTTCGTCTGTAAGCATCTTCCAGATGACCCTGACAGGTTTGCCGGCGCAGTGCCCAAGGGCATTGTAGTGCGTCCGGCTTTCGGCTCTCTTGGCATCATAATACGCCTTGAAAGTCGCATTGTTCTTTACAACGTTATGTGCTACATTCATAATGGCATACCGAAGTACACGGGATCCTTGCTTGGACATACGAGTTCTTTTAACTTGAAAGTTTCCGGACTGATATACGGTTGGATCCAGTCCGGCGAATACAAGCAGTTTTCCTGGTATTGAGAACCGGTGAATATCACCGATCTCGCCCAGAATCATCCCGCCATTCATGGTTCCAATGCCGGGAATGGTTATGAGTACAGAGTGCAGGCAGGTGACAAGATTTGCCATTTCAAGCTCTGTTTCGAGTAACTGAGAATCCAATAACTCAATTTGTGCAATGTCTGAGCTATCTGGATAGATAAAGAGCTGTCATTTAAGCCGACAGACCTCTGTGCGAGAACTCTTAATTCTCTGGCCATATCTTTCGTGAAGTGTCCATGGGAGGATTTCACAAGGAGATTGGAGAGATGAGTTAGGTGCAGGGAAGCAATGTCTTTTGGCATTGGAACCTCTTTCAGGAGTGCGTAGATAGCTTTCTGATGCAGGCCGGATTTGAAAAAATATTGAAGCTCTGGAAAGACCTGATCCATATAGGAAGTCAGCTATATTTTTTAACGGTTACGCAGTTTGATGGTCTTCTGGTGAAACCTGCCAAGTTCCTTGAACTCAATATAATCCAGACCCTCCAGGGTAGAAAACCTGTGAGAGTCCTGAGTCATAAGGGTTTTAGCAATCACCAAAGTGTCGACTTTATCGGTATTCGTCTTGCATACATTGTTTTTGCGCATGGACGAAGTCATGATAGGGTTGAGAACACACACTTTAAAATCCTTGCAGATTAGGAAAAGGACAAGGTTGTCACCGTAGTGTGCCGTTGATTCAAGGCCGATGATGATACTGTGCTGGTCAAGTGGTGCCAGCTTAGAAAGTGGCAGATAGAAGCCATCATAGTCATTTGAGAACTGGAACGGCTCGATGAGTATCTCGCCCTCCGAAGAAACGGCGATGGCGAAATGTTTGAGTTTGGCAATATCAATGCCTACGTAAACCATGAGGTTGTACCTCCCTTTCATAAAGTCTGATACCGCGATATCCACCAACGATTATCATTGTAGACTTGATTGAAATAAGTACTCATAGGAACAAACGCTCCGGTACATCCATCTAATAAACAATTCAGATAAAAGCAGCGGCAATACACTCCTGTTGAGTAGTCAAGGCTATAGAAAAGAATCAAAAGCCCACAGTATCTGAATGTATTAAACCACGATGTTAAAACGAAAGGAAAGTAGATGTTTTTGCTTCTATAAACATCATACAAGATAGGAATGAAGACACTGTATATACCGTTTCCCCCTTTTTAAATTATCGCGATTTAAGTATCTATCAGGTCTTTATTTAAGAAAATGTAGGAGAAGAAAATAATATAGCAAATAAGTGGCCCATGTAATAATATCAGGTATTACTTAAATTCTAACGGAATTATTAAGGTCATCTGTTACTTTTATAATTGCTGAATAAATTAGATTTGATGCTAATGTTTTTTATTGTTGGAGATTTGGGATATGTAGCTTTTCTCCTTGTAACATACAAGACAGAGGGGGCGTAGATAAGTTGGATTTGATTGTTATGATTTTGCTGTTTATCTGTGCTGCAGTTATGCTGGGAATGGGGATTATTGGTCATTATATAGCTAAAATATATGAGAAAGTACAGGGAAGACCACGTTATTTAGTATCAACAGTCTGCGGAAAATATAAAAGTTAAATAACTTTTTATGCGTTTAGTTAAGAGGTATAAAATTTATGAGTATAATGTTAAAACGTATGAGTATATTTTTAAATTATAAAGATTTATTGAAACAACTGGTATTTAAGGATCTAAAGCTTAAATACCGCCGAAGCTTTCTCGGCTATATATGGAGTGTACTGAACCCCTTGCTGGTTATGATCGTAATGGCTGTTGTCTTTTCCACTATGTTCAGCCGTAATATAGAAAATTTTCCGGTATATCTGTTTTGCGGTCAGATTCTGTTTAATTTTATGAATCAGTCAACCAATCAGGCATTAGGTTCAATTAATGGCAATGCCGCATTGCTGAAGAAAACATATGTACCAAAATATATTTTTACCTTTTCAAAGATTACCAGCGGATTGATCGATCTGATTTTTTCCATGGGTGCGCTTGTGATTGTCATGCTTGCTACCCGGGCTCGGTTTAGTTGGCATTTTTTCCTGTTTCCTTTTGTTCTTTTACAGCTATATGTATTTTGCCTTGGACTTGGTATGTTTTTGGCACAGGCTAATGTGTTTTTCAGAGACATACAGTATATCTATAATGCAGTGACCACGGCCTGGCTTTATTTAACACCCATTTTTTATCCTATTGAATCGCTGCCGCCAAGGTTGATATGGATTGTTAAGCATTTAAATCCTATGTACTTTTATATCGGACAGTTCAGGGACATTATCTGCTATAACCGTTTTCCGGGGCATGTTATCATACTTGCAGGATGTACGGCATCCGTTCTGATGCTGATAATAGGAACATGGTCGTTTTTGAAAAATCAGGATCAGTTTATTTTGTATATTTAAGCGGGGAGCATTTATGAAGGATCAGAGAGAAATTGTTGTTGATGTAAACCATGTTACAATTCGCTTTAATAAGGCCAATCAAAAAATCGATAATCTGAAGGAATATTTTATAAAGCTTGTAAAACATGAACTGATGTTCCAGGAATTTTTGGCTATTAAAGATGTAAGCTTTCAGGTTCATAAGGGAGAGGCATGGGGGCTGATTGGAACAAATGGTTCCGGAAAATCTACTATCTTAAAAGCAATTAGCGGGATTATTAAGCCTTATGAGGGGAATATTTCAATTAAGGGGAGTATTGCCCCTTTGATTGAATTGGGAGCTGGCTTTGATGGAAATCTCACCGCCCGTGAGAATATTTTTCTTAATGGATGTCTTCTCGGACATAGCCAAAAGTATATGGAGGAACATTTTAACGAAATAGTTGATTTTGCAGAACTATGGGATTTTCTTGATTCTCCTATAAAAAATTACTCCTCAGGCATGAGAGCTCGTCTAGGCTTTGCCATTGCAACGATGGTAAAACCGGATATTTTTATTGTAGATGAAGTTTTGGCAGTTGGAGACTATAAATTCCGAATGAAATGCGAGAAACGCATGGAAGATATGCTAAAGGGAGGAACTACGCTTCTGTTTGTGTCCCATTCTATAGACGAGGTAAAACGGCTTTGTGATCATGCTTTATGGCTGAATAAAGGGAAATTGATTCAGATGGGAGAAGTTAATGAAGTCTGTGAAGCTTATATGGAAGGGATTGGGGCAGTGCAGAAGGAAAATAAATAAGGACACAATTAATAATAGAATATATGAAGGACTCTATTTGGTATTAAAAAAACAAGCATAAAAAACGCCCTGTCTGCCGCGTAGGAGTGGGTGATGCCTGTAAGGGCAGCCAATCTTTTTTCTGATGAGCATCCGTCTTTTGGCGGATGTTTTCTTTTATGCTTGGATGATGATCAATACATTACAACAGGCGGCTGTATTTTTTTACACTTCGTATGAAATAGCATATCCAGTAATAAAAGGCTGGAACAAAATGTATACCCAGATAACGGTATACTCGGAATGTCATCAAGCCGGCTTTTATTTTATTACCAGATTTGGAAGTGGAGGAGATTCTATATATGAGTAAGGGCTCATTAATACCATAAGCAAAATCCGTTTCATATCGTAAAATTTGAAGCCACACAGCAAAATCCTCATGCATTTTGGAAGCGTGTTCCATGGGATAATTTTTAAGCAAAGTCTTTCTGATCAAGACTGAGGAACAAGATATAATATTCTGCTTTAAAAGTTCTTTGTAGGTTATTGCTTCAGGTACAGTAAGATAGTAATCAAGAGGGGTGCTGCTTTCATCCATAAAGCTAGAACCTGAGAAAATGAATCCCCCCTGATGTGATTCGGCGAAATCTATCTGTTTTTTTAGTTTTTCCGGATGCCAGCAGTCATCACTGTCAAGAAATGCAATCCATTCCCCTGTAGCGATGGAAATGCCTTTATTACGAGCCGCAGCAACGCCCAGATTCGTCTTATTTATAATATAGAGTATACGGCTGTCCATTTCAGAAAAATGCTCAATAAGCTGAGTTGTCTCATCTGTAGAGTGATCGTCAATAATAATTAGTTCCCAGTCCTGGTATGTCTGATTTAATACAGAGGTTATGGCTTCTTTAATATAAAGTGCTGCATTGTACGCAGGCATTATGATACTTATCATATGAGACCTCGCTTTATTTGAAAATATCTATATACCAAATTCTCTAAGTGGTTTTTTAATGACCAGATAATGTAAGGGAATCGGATTGCCGCTGGTTCTCTCAAGAACACATATGCAAATGCATATCCTCTTGGATTAACATTTTAACATTAATCCAAGAGGATATATGGCACATTTTCACTTTACACAAGCTTTGTTATAGTTTTATAAAAACTGAGAGATATCACGCTCAATGTACAGTATCCCCCCTACTGCACCACCCGATAACTCCCCCGATCCGGCGTCCCCGTATCCCATTCCGGCATCCAGGCCCCATCGCTTCCAAGCCAGTAATACATTTCAAGGGCATCTGATTTCACATAGCAGTCTGATTCCATGTATCCCCTATAATTAAAATAGTACCACTTATCATTGATCACCCTCCAACAGTCAGTTGCAAAGGTTCCATCCTTATAAGCGAAGCACCATCCGGCAGATGTTTTCTTCCATTCTCCATTGTCCCTGGTCCAGGCATTCTCGCGGTTGAGAACTTTGGCATCAGAATCAGAGGACCATCCGCTGGCTTCGGTGCTGTAGGTGCCAAGGGCGCGGACATTGAAGGTATAGCTGCCTTCAGTATTAATATAGGAACTGAAATCATATGAATTTTCTTTGGTGGTCACAGTTGCCAGGAGACGCTTGTCCCTGTACAGTTTTACCTCATACTGTTCTGAGCCATCCACTGAATCCCACAGGGCCGTGTCGCCGTTCCAGCTGGTTGCAGTGGTGCCGGGCAGATTGCCGGAGATCTCGGGAAGATAAACCTGAAGGATCAGGGTAACGCCATCTGATTCTATGTGAGACTCCTTGTACTGAGCGCTGCATCCGGACAGACTGAAATCACTTCTCTCAATATTGGAGAATTTATAACCTTCCCTGGCAGAGAGTTCCACCTCAGCCACGGGCCGTTCCCCGAAAATCCAGGTGTCGTCATCTTTTACATATTCCGTGCCTTCTACTTTGAATTGGCTGCTGCTGGAGCTTGCTGTAATGCTGCCTACAATATCGCCTCCCTTGGGGGCCTTGTCCCAGGAAAAGCTTAAGGAGACCGAGGTAATGGTGTTCTCCTGGCCATAGGCGGAGAAGATGCCTCCCAATGTGAGACATGCAGCTAAAGCCATGATTGCAATTATTTTTTTGTTCACTGAAATCCTCCTTTTCATAAATGATACGTTGCTTGGTGAATCATTGGTTGCTGTTTTTATTTTACAGTATTTCTGAGGAAATGTCCATTTCTTGCGGGAAAGAAAATTGTCTCCTGAAAATTGTCTGTTGCAGCCCGCCATACAACCATACACCCTAAGCTGTTTCAAAAGCATGCATCCTCGATGCCAGTACCGCATCATCAGAATTATTTGACCCATTGTGCAAAAATATTAAATTAATATGAAAGAAAATAGTCCGATATTCTATTGAAAAATTAAGATTACATCCCAGCAAATGTATACTATAATGGTAATAAGTAGGTTGATACCTGGTATGGTATCGTATAAGAACAGAGGGCGAATGAATACTACCAAAAAGCCGGGCGATAATTTAATGGAACATAAAAGCAAAGGTGGCTCTGTTATTTAATGGAGCCGCCCTATTAAATAGATAGAAAGCAGAAATCATGTACTCTCGGAGTCTCCCCGGCACTAATTTTTGCGTCTGATTTCTCACCAGTCGCACACAAATTGATTCAACATACACACCGTGTACGCCTCATGAATTTATGCGCAACTGACAAAAAAATCATCTCGCAAATCGGAGTACCGGGAGATTCCGATCGCACACATCAATTAAGAGGAGGATAATTTATGGGACACCTAACCACCCGTGACGCCTACAAATCCCTCGGTGACCGCATCAACTGGTTCACCCAGGGCGCTCCGGTGTCAGAGACACTATATAAGATCCTGCAGGTGCTTTACTCGGAAAAGGAAGCCAAGTGGGTTGCTTTGCTTCCCGTCCGTCCATTTACAGTTAAGAAGGCGGCAAAGATATGGCAGACATCAGAGTATAAAGCGGAACGCCTGCTGGATCATCTCTGTGACAAGGCTCTGCTGGTTGACTCCTGGCACAACGGTGTCAGACAGTTTGTTATGCCGCCGCCAATGGCCGGATTCATAGAGTTTGCTTTGATGCGGACCAGGGGAGACATTGACCAGAAATATCTTAGCGAGCTGTATTACCAGTATATGAACGTGGAAGAGGATTTTATTAAGGATCTGTTTTATGCCACGGAGACAAAGCTGGGCCGTGTTTTTGTCCAGGAACCGGTGCTGACCAATGATAAGATGAATCATATCCTGGACTATGAGAGGGCGACCCATATTGTGGAGGAGGCTGAATATATAGGCCTTGGCCTGTGCTATTGCCGCCATAAGATGTATCACGCGGGCCATCCCTGCGAGATTGACGCGCCATGGGACGTATGCCTGACCTTTGACAATGTGGCCCGTTCACTGGCGGAGCATGGAGATTATGCAAGGCTTATCTCCAAGGAGGAGGCGCTGGATGCCCTTGAGCGCTCCTATGACAGCAATCTGGTGCAGATTGGGGAAAATGTCCGTGAACACCCTGCTTTTATCTGTAATTGCTGCGGATGCTGCTGTGAGGCCCTTCAGGCAGCCAGGCATTTTAGCCCCATGCAGCCTGTGGCAACCACCAACTATATCCCTGAGATCTCAGATGAGAAGTGTGTGGGCTGCGGCAAGTGCGCCAAGGTCTGTCCTGTTCTGGCTATTTCCATGAAGGAGAATGGGGATGGACGCAAGAAAGCGGTTCTGGACAGGGACATCTGTCTGGGGTGCGGTGTATGTGCCAGAAACTGCAATATAAAAGCCATTGAGCTTAAGAGGCGCCCGGAGCAGATTATTACGCCTGTGAACAGCACCCACCGGTTTGTTCTCCAGGCCATTGAGAAGGGGACGCTGCAGAATCTTGTTTTTGATAACCAGGCATTTGCCAACCACAGGGCAATGGCCGCCCTGTTCAGCGCCATCTTGGACCTTCCGCCTATCAAGCAGGCCATGGCCAGCAAGCAGTTTAAGTCGGTTTATTTGGATCGCCTTTTATCAATGCAGAGTAAACGAAAAAAGGAAAAATTTACCTGATGTATACAGAGATGACTTTATGTGGTTCCTGTGATAGAATGAAAAGAATATCCGGGAACAAAGGATATGAGCAGAATACGGAATGAGATGATAAAATGATAGTCAGTGCAAGCAGAAGAACAGATATTCCGGCATTTTATGCGGAGTGGTTTTATAATCGCCTGGTAGAGAATTACCTGTATGTAAGAAATCCCATGAACCCAAAGCAGGTCAGTGAACTGAAGCTGAGCAGGGATACTGTGGACTGCTTCGTGTTCTGGACCAAGAACCCCGGCCCCATGATGGACAGGCTTTCAATCCTGGATACCATGGGGTATCCCTATTATTTCCAATTTACCCTGACTGCCTACGGCCAGGACATGGAACCGGGACTTCCTGATAAGCGGGAGCTGGTGGAGACCTTCAGAACACTTTCCCGGCGCATTGGGGCTGAGCGGGTAATCTGGAGATATGATCCCATTTTGCTGGGAGGGATTTATAATGTGGAATACCATTGCCGGTGGTTTGAGCAGCTGTGTAAAAGCTTAAGCGGGTACACGCAGACCTGTGTGATCAGCTTTATTGACATGTATGCCAGGATTAAAAAGAGTATGGAGCATATGGGAGTCTATGATATGGGAGCCGGGGATATACGTTTGCTGGCATCCCTGCTTGGCCCCATAGCAAAACAGTACAAAATAGGGCTGCAGACATGTTCAGAGGCAATGGATCTTTCGGAATATGGCATACAAAAGGGAAAATGTATTGACGACCGCCTGATCTCACGGATAACAGGACGGGAGCTGGATGTAAAAAAGGATGATACACAGAGGGAAACATGCGGGTGTGTTAAAAGCGTGGACATTGGCACTTACCATACCTGCGCCCATTTTTGCAGATACTGCTATGCCAATCTGAATCCGCCTCAGGTACAGGAGAACAGAAGACAGCATGATCCGGACTCGCCTTTTTTGATTGGCAGGTTGAACGGAGAAGAGAAGATAACACAGCGGGTAATGAAATCCGTTTTTAGACACAGCGATGACGGACAGATGGAGCTTCAGTGGTAAGTGAAGGATAAAAGACATCCGTTCCTGCAGTAGGACAGAATAAAACAAGACAGAATAAAACAAGACAGAATGAGGCAAGACAGAATGAATCAAGAGAGAGTAAGTAAAAACCGCCGTCACCCATCAGCCAACGCCGGGCGCACCCATTTTCCAGTGCCTTTCATCATGAAAATGGCACCGCTGCCGGCCGCGCTCCTGTGCGGCCTGATGTTAGTGCTGGCCAGCCCCGGCTTTGCTTTTGCGGAGGAGAACTGGGACCAGGATGTGGAGATCACGGCCCACAGGGGAGATGTTTCCCAGGCTCCGGAGAATACGATCCCGGCATTTAAAGCCGCGATCGAGAGCGGAGCGGACTGGATCGAGCTGGATATCAACCAGACAAAGGACGGGGTCCTGGTGGTCCTTCATGATGAGAACCTGATGCGCGTGGCTGGAGTTCCCTACAAGGTCAGGGATCTTACGTATGATGAGATCCACAGCCTGGATGTGGGCAGCCGTCTGGGGCCCGATTTTCAGGGGACATCCATTCCAACCCTGTCTGAAGTGCTGGATTATTGCCGCGGAAAGATCAAACTCAATATAGAGATTAAATATAGAGAGGGACAATCCCTGGAATTGGTCCCGCAGATGGTAGAAATGATACGCCAGAGGGAAATGCTTCAGGAGCGCATGATAACATCCTTTAATTATGGCTGCCTGCAGATGGTTAAGATATTTGAGCCGTCCCTGGAAACCGGCCTTATCTCATCCCAGCCCATACCTCAGCCTGAGATCTACACCAGCGCTGACAACTTTGTCCTGAGTATTGAACTGATCGAGCCGGACACCGTGAACCGGATCCATGGACTAGGCAAGGAAGTGATCGCCTGGACCATTAATGACCAGTACTCTGTAGATAAGTGCAAAAAAGCCAGGGCAGACAATATCATAACAGACAGGCCGGATGATATTCTACCGGAGTAATGTGTTTTTTGTGGTCATTGGCATCTGTTTACAGCGGTTACGTGGCATTTTCATCTGCAAACAGGCTAGACCAGGTATAGGTTTTCCGGAAAAGCCCATACTTTCCATATATTACCGGCATCAGATGCAGGCCGGAGCCTGGAGGAGAGATAATGAGAATACCGAAACATATTGGAATCATACCGGACGGAAACAGAAGATGGGCACAGAACCGGGGGATGGAAAAGGCGGATGGATACAGTCACGGCATTTCCCCGGGAATGACCCTGTATTATATGTGCCGTGAACTGGGCATTGAGGAAATGTCCTTTTACGGTTTTACAGTGGATAACACGAAACGCCCCACAACTCAGCGCCAGGCGTTTACAAAGGCATGTGTTGCAGCTGTCGGGGAATTGTCAAAGGAGGATGCAAGCCTGCTGGTATTGGGCAATACCCAATCGGATATGTTCCCGCCGGAGCTTCTTCCCTATACCACCAGACAGGACTTTGGGGCGGGGGGAATGAAGATCAATTTTCTGGTAAATTACAGCTGGGAGTGGGACCTGGGTTTCAAACCAGGGCCAAGGACATCCGGTGAACCGGCAATCAGCCGGCCGGCTTCCATCGGGCCGGGGCTTAAGACCGCAGATGTGTCGCGTATTGACCTGATCATCCGCTGGGGCGGCAGAAGGAGGCTGTCAGGCTTTCTCCCGGTGCAGTCGGTTTATTCCGACATATATGTGGTGGATGATTACTGGCCGGATTTCAGGCGTCAGCATGTGGAGGACGCAATTAAGTGGTACTCGGCCCAGGATGTCACCTTGGGCGGATGATGGGAACCACAATCATAATAAGGAATGGACCAGAAACTAAATTGGCGTCCGCGGAATATGCCCTGGGCTGGGCTGGCTTAAAAAGTCAGATCCGGGCCAGGCTTCATATTTCCCGGGCGCCAATATAAATTTCTACATTAAACAGACTGTTTTCAACATTTATAGACAAATTTAGACAGGGGGGTGTAAAATATCATAGAAAAAAATTGCAGTACGGGGACAGATATATGATACATATAGCGGTTTGTGATGATGATATCCAGTTGTGCAGCCAACTGGAAGATTATATAAAAAAATGGAAAGAAAAAAGAAAACTGGAAGTAGAGGTCTTTAACACGGGGAGGGAATTTGAGAAAGCTCTCAGGGAACGGTATTTTGACCTTATATTTTTGGATATTGTTATGAAAGACTGCAGCGGCATTGAGCTGAGCCGGTTTATAAGGGAAGAGCTTGGCAATGACACCAGCATGATCGTATATATGTCCGGATATGGGGATGAATACGCACTGGAGCTGTTTCAGTTCCAGCCCTTTCATTTTCTCAAAAAACCATTTAAACCAGAGGAATTCCAGCAGGTGTTTTTTAAGGCATGTGACAGGATACAGGGGGATTCAGGTATTTTTGAATTTAAGTCCAGCAGGACCGTGTACAGGGTTCCTCTGAAGGATATCCATTACTTTGAGGGCGATAACCGGCGGGTTAAAATCGTAACAGCCACACATACATATCATTGTTATTCCACCATTGAAAATCTTTTTTCCAAAATTAACATGGAGCAGGCGGGATTTATTCGGCTGCATAAGTCGTACGCCGTCAATCTCCGTTTTGTGGCAAAATTCAGCGTCAGGATGGTGACGCTGTTTGACGGCGAGGAGTTTACGGTCAGCGCGCCCTTTAAAGAGAACGCCCAGAGGCAGTATGAGGCATACAGTGAGAAAATAGGCAGGCAGAGATGATTGGTCCGGGTGAACAAACTATGAGCAAAAATTGATTCAGGCACAAAGCATCGTTACCATCGCTATTTATAATTCATTTCCGGGAACCGTGCATATCCGGGTTAAATCGGATGCATACTAACTTTGGAGGTGATAATCTATGAGTCCCAAGGAATTAGACTATATTGAAGACGCTTTAGGCCATGAAAAATTTTTGAAGACACAGTGCCAGGAAGCGATCCAGAACCTGCAGGATCCTGCCCTTAAGAATCAGGTACAGCAGATGGAACAGAAGCACCAGCAGATTTTTGATAATTTCTACAATCTCGTATAAGGAGGAGAAAGCAATGGATGACAAGTGTATCATGGAGAACCTTCTCCTTACAGAGAAAGGCGTATGTGACCTGTATGTTCACGGCACAATTGAGTCTTCCACAACCAATGTGCATCAGACATTTAATCAGGCGTTAAATGACAGTCTGTGTCTGCAGGATGATATCTACAAGCAGATGTCCGCACGCGGATGGTATCAGACAGAACAGGCTGAACAGCAGAAGATCCAGAAGGTTAAGAACCAGTTCGCAGGAATGTAGGTTTCGGCCCCGGTAAGCGGTCCGGGTAAGCGGCCCGGGTAACAGGCGGGTTACAGAATCCGGAAAAGAGCAGGGCATGTGGTCAGCATGTCCTGCTCTTTTGCCATATGGAAAGAATTCTTAGTCTGACTCATAAATTCCTTTTATGATCCGTATGGTCTTGTCCATTCCCAGCTTGCTTATGTTGAGAAGCATCTGGTGGGAATCGATGCTGCCCCATTTGTGCTTGGTATAGTTTTCATAATAGTTTTTCCTGCGCCGGTCCGTGGATTTGATGGCGTTGACAGCGTCCTTTTCCGTAAAGTTATAGCGCTCCATAATGCGGCGGACCCTGTCGTCCATGGAGGCGCAGATAAAGACATCGACCAGATCCGGGTAATTGCGCAGCACATAATCACCGCACCGTCCCACGATCACGCACGGGCCCTTTCTGGCCAGGGCCTCAATGATAATGGTCTGTGTTACATAGGTGCTGTCGTTCAGGGACAGCCCGTACCCGGTAACGGAATTGGGCTCCTTGGGTATCTGATAATTAGCCAGAAAGGTGGAGAGGGCGGATTCGTCAACCTTTTCCACGCTGACAGGGGAATGTCCCATCTTTTCAGCGGCCATCTCCACCAGGTTCCTGTCATAGAGGGGAATCCCCAAAAGGTCTGACAGCCTTTGGGCTACCTCATGTCCTCCGCTTCCGAACTGACGGGCTATGGTAATGATCTTATGGCTCATAGTTCCACTCCTTTCCAACCTGAAACATATAAAGTGCACAAATTAGTTGCTACATATGTTATTATACCGCACTATTTGCACAAAAGATATAGAAAATTATATTTTCAGGCTTTATCCTGCATGATCTCCCGTATACAGACATGTTCCTGCCCTTCGGCCTCCTCCTGTTCAGGGGAAATGTCAGTGGCCGCGGCCTCATCTCTGAGAAGATGCCTGCGCTCATGGATCAGATCCCATATGGTATCGTGCATCCATTTCACGGTGTCATTGAGTATTTTGTTCTCTGTGTCCAGGTTCATGATCACATTGTTCATCTCAGCAATGATCTCCCTGCTGTTGTAGCGCTTGTGGGGCTCGGTCAACCGTTCCACCAGGGATGGGTTGGTCCTCAGTATCTCCTTTGAAAGGTATTCGTCCCGTTCATCACAGGACATTCTCATAAATTCCGTATAGTGCATCCGCACCATGTTCATGGCCTCCGCGCACCCGCACTTGGGGCACTGGGGATGTCGGGAGGTCTGGTAATATGCGTAGTGTCCGCATTTGGGGCAATAAAAAACAGCTAACTCTCTCATAATGTCCTCTCCTGATAAGTACTCATAATATAAATAACGTTTCAGAAGCGAAAATATGTCTATTTTTTGTAACTTTCTTGTAATTTCGGCACAATGCACAAAAAAACGGCAGACTATTTGGCTAGTCTGCCGTGTATATCACTCTGCCTGATAATCTGAACGGATGATGGCAGAATGGTTTATTACTGGATCACACCTTCGGTGTTTACTGTCCAGATCTTCTCATTTTCATCTTTGAAGTCTTTGAATCCATTGCCAAGTTCCGGTTTTGCATTGGACTTGGAGGAGGATCCTGCCTTCTGTACGGTACCGTTTGCATTTACAAGGTACTGCTTATCGTCTAAGGTAACAGGTGCAAAGCGCAGATCTTTGTCAGCTTCCTGACGCAGGCCGTATACATACAGCACGTTGTCCTTGATGCCGTGGTATCCCTGGCCCTTTCTGGAGCCGTCTGTGTGGAAATACCAGTTCTGTGTCTCGCCTAAATCCTCATCGTAGATTACCTGTTTACCGGTCTTCATCACGCCTTCTTCATCAAAGTAGAAGTTGGCAATGGCATCATTTTCAATATTTACAACCTGCTTGCCGGTCTGCATTTCACCCTTTGTATTGAACGCATACTTTTTAGAGTCAACGCTGAACAGCTCAAGACCCTTGGTTGCGTGGTAAGGTTTTCCCTTCTTAAAGTAGAAGCGGTAAAGCTCTGCTTCCTCGCTGATGCCTTCAACACCTTCAATGGTTCTCCAGCCATCGGCGCGCTTGCCGTCCTCATCATAGTACTGATATCCGGCTACGGTTGCCTCTGTCTGCGCAGGAGTTGCCTCGGAAGGGGTTGCCTGTGCCTCATCTGCGGTTTCTGCAGATGCAGGGAGCTTGAACCAGCCTGTCTGCATGCGGCCGTCAACAAATGTGTAGTAGTCGCCTTCTATCTTTTTGTCCACTTCATTTTCAATGCGTTTTCCTGTGTTGTCAAAATAGTACCAGGATTCAAGGATCTCAGGATCATCGGTTTCATCTTCCAGAAGAACCCAGCCGGTCTTCCTGCTGCCGTCTTCGCCTAAATAGTAGTTGTAGCCGTCAACTGTGATGGAACCGGTCTGCATGATGCCGTCCTCATTGAAATAGTACCACTGGTTGTTAATGGATGCCCATTTGGAGGTCAGGGCCTTGCCGTCCCTTCCGTAATAATAATACAGATACTCCTGAGCGTCTTCTTCATTCCAGAAATCTTCGTTTTCTACGGAAACCCATTTCATGCTGACACGTTTTCCGTCTTCTCCTACGTAATACTCATCAATCTGCATGTTGGTGGCGCGTATACCGTCTGAATCCAGGTAATACCAGTCATCTCCGGACTTCTTCCAGGTATCGGTTACGGCATCGCCGTAAGAATCGTAGTAATACCAGTTTCCGTTTTCCTCTGACCATCCCGCGCTTTTAGCGTAAGCGGTAGAAGTAGTTGGGAAGAAGTTAGGGGTTATTGCTGCCATCAGCATTGCAGTGGATAATACAGCCAGAACTTTTGTCTGTTTTTTCATAATATTGAATCTCTCCTTTTTGATATGTGGTTTTGTCTGTGGCCGAAAATCCGTCCTTGCATTACGAGGTTCATTATAGCGGACAAATCCGCGGAATGATAGTGATGGTTACTGGAAGTTCTGGAATACGCTGGAGGCAGGGGGGCGGCCCCTTGAATGGCCTGTTTGGCCTGTATCCCCCCTTTATTGTAAGAGAAATTTAGTATTATTTTATGGTGTTTTATGCTATACTCTCGATATATTAACATTTTCGGTAACGAGCATAAGAACAGGGAGGGAGACCGCAGATGAAGATCAAGATTTCCAATTATATAGCAGCCAGGCTGGTGGAGGCAGGGATCTGCCAGGCATTCATGGTGACCGGAGGAGGTGCAATGCATCTGAACGATGGGCTGGGGCATCAGGAGGGGCTGCACTGTATCTATAACCACCACGAGCAAGCCAGCGCCATGGCTGCAGAGGCATATGCAAGGATCCATAACAGGATCGCTGCGCTGTGTGTTACCACAGGGCCTGGCGGCACCAATGCCATTACCGGAGTGGTAGGCGGGTGGCTGGATTCCATTCCCATGCTGGTACTGTCAGGGCAGGTCCGCTATGATACCACGGCCCGTTTTTCAGGGGTGGGGATCAGGGCCATGGGAGACCAGGAGTTTGATATCTGCAGATCCATTGAATGCATGACCAAGTATTCGGAGATGGTATTGGACCCCCTGCGTATCCGTTATTGCCTGGAGAAAGCATTGTATCTTGCCCGGTCCGGCCGCCCCGGCCCTTGCTGGCTGGATATTCCGCTGAACGTCCAGGGGGCCTTTGTGGATACGGAGGATCTGATTGGTTTTGACCAGGAGGACTATAATGCAGGAGGAGACGGCTGGGCAGGCGGTGACAAGAGCCACAGGATCAGCCAGGATATCGCCGGACAGGGCGAACTGCGCCAGGTACTTCCGGCCAGGGTGGAGCTGTCCACGGCCCAGGAGATCATTAAAAAGGTGAGAAATGCCAGACGCCCTGTGATCAACGCGGGCAACGGGATCCGCATTGCAGGCGCCCATGAGGTATTTATGGAAGTGGCTGAAAAGCTTGGGGTGCCGGTGATAACGGGATGGGACAGCGAGGACTGCATGTATGACGCCCATCCTCTTTATGTGGGCCGTGCGGGCAACATGGGGGACAGGCCTGGCAACTTTGCCATACAAAACAGTGATCTGGTACTTTCCATCGGCAGCCGTCTGAGCATACGGCAGGTAGGATATAATTATAAGACCTGGGCCAGGGAGGCCTATGTGATCGCCAATGATATCGACCAGGAGGAGCTGAAAAAGCCATCGGTCCATGTGGACATGCCGGTCCACGCGGATGCCGGGGATCTGCTGGAACAGCTGAACCGGGTTTTGGATGCCCTGCTGGCAGAGGAGGGCAGTGCACTGCCCCATAGCCTGAGCCGTCCGGGCAAAAAGCAGGTGTTTGACGGCGGGGAAGGGCTTCGATCCATGAACTGGAGCCAAACCTGCGCCATGTGGAAGGAGCGCTATCCGGTGGTCCTGCCAAAGCATTTTGAACATGGGGACCAGGAACCGGCCAATGTATATGCGTTTATTTGGGAAGTGAGCAGCCGTCTCAGGGAGGACCAGGTTACAGTGGTGGGCAACGGCTCCGCCTGTGTGGTGGGGGGCCATGCTTATGTAATTAAGAAGGGGCAGCGCTTTATCACCAATTCAGCCATCGCGGCCATGGGATATGATCTGCCCGCGGCCATCGGCGCCTGGGCTGCTTCCAGGACAAACCAGTTCTACAGCAATGGCGGAGATCCCAGCGGGGATGACCTGATCCTGGTCACCGGAGACGGAAGCCTTCAGATGAACCTGCAGGAGCTGCAGACCATTATCCATCACAGGATGAATATAAAGATATTTGTGATCAACAACGGAGGTTATCATTCCATCCGCCAGACCCAGAAGAATTTCTTCGGTGAGCCTTTGGTGGGCGTGGGTGTGGACAGCGGGGATCTGAGTTTTCCATCCCTTGAAAAGCTGGCCGCTGCTTACGGCTATCCCTACCGGTCCGCAGCACACAACAGTGAGCTGGCCCGGGCAGTGGAGGATACCCTTGGAATGGAAGGGCCTGTTATCTGTGAGGTATTTGTGTCCACGGATCAGAATTTTGAGCCCAAATCATCTGCCAAGAGGCTTTCGGACGGCACCATGGTATCGCCGCCTCTGGAAGACCTGTCACCCTTCCTGCCTGAGCAGGAGATGGATGAGAATATGATCATTGCGAGAATAAAGGAATAAGGAGTACGTGTTATGCGGATAGTGGTAACAGGAGCTACCAGCTTTATCGGACTGGCTGTTACAAAGGAGTTGCTGGATAAGGGGCATGAGGTGTTTGCCGTGGTGCGGCCGGATTCCCCCGGCAGAAGGCGGCTGGAAGGAAAAGAGGGCTGTTTCATTATGTCCTGCACTCTGCGGGAGATCCACACCCTGGTGGGACGGAGGGAACTGGCAGGGGGAGCGGATGCATGGCTTCATCTGGGATGGGAGGGGGCGGGAAGCGACAACCGCCGCAATCCTGAGATACAGGCCCGCAACATTGCCTATGCCCTGGAAGCCCTGAGAACCGCTTACGCCCTGGGATGCAGCCGCTTTCTGTTCAGCGGATCCCAGGCGGAATACGGTATCTGTCATACGGTAATGAGGGAAGACGGGGAATGCCATCCCGTGTCGGAGTACGGCAAGGATAAGCTGAAAGTGTGCTCCATGGCTTCGGAGGAGGCGCGCCGTCTGGGGATCACCTATATCCACGCCCGGATTTTCAGCGTGTACGGCCCCGGGGATCATCCCTGGTCCCTGATAGCCACCTGTATGGACACATTCCTGAAAGGCGGGCATATGGAGCTTGGAGCCTGTACCCAGATGTGGAATTTCCTGTATATAACGGATGCCGCAAGGGCTCTTACAGGCCTTTTGCTTGCCAAAGCACCTGCCGGCGTGTATAATGTGGCAGGGGAAGATACCCGCCCCCTGAAACATTATCTGGAAGAACTGCACAGACTCTGCGGAGGCGGTGGAACCTATGAATACGGGAAGCGTCCTCCTAATGCGGAGGGAGTGGTCTCCCTGATCCCGGACACGGGAAAGCTGCATGAAGCGGTCGGCTTTAGGCAGGAGATCTCCTTTGAGCAGGGGATAAAGGAAATGCTTCATAAGGGAAATATTCCATATCAGAAAAGTCTGGGATTAAAATAAATTGTGTAAACGTTTGAAAGGAGGCAGATACATGAAACGATGCATCGCCTGCGGTGCTCCATTATGGGAGACGCCTTTACTTACATTGGATAACATGCCGGCTTCCGCCCAGCATATGCCGGATGCCGCAGGGCTTTTAAAGGACCAGGGGCTGACCCTGGATCTGTGTCAGTGCATGGGCTGCGGCCTGGTCCAGTTTGACTGCGATCCGGTGGACTATTACAGGGATGTGATACGGGCAGGAGGTTTTTCCAAAACCATGGTGGAACTGCGCCGGTATCAGTATAAGAATCTGATCCAAAATTATCATCTGGAGGGAAAGAGGTTCATTGAGGTGGGCTGCGGCCAGGGCGAGTTTCTTAAGGTGCTGACTGAATTTCCCGTGGAGGCCCATGGAATCGAGCACGATCCCCATCTGGTGGAGCTGGCCAGGGCGCAGGGACTGGATGTGATGGAAGGGTTTACTGAAACGGAGGACACCAGGTTCCCCGGAGGTCTTTATGATGTTTTCCTCTCCTTTAACTTCCTTGAGCACCAGCCTGATCCGGGCACCATGCTCCAGGCCATTTACCGCAATCTTGAGGATGATGCGGTGGGACTGATCACGGTTCCCAGCTTTGAATATATCATGGACCACAACAGTTATTTTGAGCTGATCCGGGACCACATTGCCTATTATACATTTGAGACCCTTACGCCTCTTCTGGAGCGCAACGGATTCCAGGTGGAGGAATGCGAGGTCATTAACAGGGATACCTTGTCCGTGATAGTGAAAAAACGCCCGCAGATGGACACGGAGAATCTGTTGGACTGCTATGTGAATCTCCGGAAGGAGATGGAAAGTTACATGAAGTACCTGGACGCATGGGACAAGAAGATCGCCATGTGGGGGGCCAGCCACCAGGGGTTTACCCTGGCAGCCACCACAAAGCTGGGGGATAAGGCGCAGTATATCATAGACTCCGCACCGTTTAAGCACGGGAAGTTTGCTCCCTCCTCCCATCTTCCCATTGTGCCTCCGGAGTATTTCCTGGACCACCCGGTGGATGCCATTATCATCACCGCGCCCGGTTACACGGAGGAGATCGCGGCCAGTATCAGGGAACGGTTCGGCAAGGATGTGGAAGTGAGAGCCATGCGCTTTAATCATCTGGAACTGGTGGGATAATACCGTCCGTGTACACGGATGATGGGAAAGGAACTGGAAGGAAAATGAAGGATGTGACCCAAGGCGGCTTGGGAGCGCGTATTGTGATAACCGGAGCCACCGGCTTTATTGGAAGCAATCTTGCCAGGGTATTCCTGGAACACGGGGATCATGTATTTGCACTGGTGAGACCGGGGTCCAGGCACAGGGATGCGCTGCCGGTCCACGACAATCTTACAACCGTGGAATGTGATCTGGACCATGTGCCTGACTGCATACCGGCCATCGGACGGGCGGATGCATTCCTGCATCTGGCCTGGGGCGGAGTGAACCGTGAGGAGATCGACTCACCCAAGGTGCAGGCGCGCAATGTGTCCGGTTCCCTGGATTGTGTCAGGACAGCGGCCCGCTTAGGCTGCACCGTGTTTATGGATGCAGGCTCCCGTGTGGAATATGGCGCCGTGGAGGGCATGATGCAGGAGGATGTGGAATGTCATCCCGTGAACCAGTATGGAAAGGCCAAGCTGGAATTTTATCAAAAAGCAGCCCCCCTTTGCAGGGAGCTTAACATGAATTATTATCATCTGAGGTTTTTCAGTGTTTATGGATACGGGGATCACCCGTGGTCTATTATTTCCACCCTGGTAAGGGATCTAAGGCAGAATAAGCGGGTATCCCTAAGTGCATGCAGGCATCAGTGGAATTTTATGTATATTGAGGATGCGGTACAGGCAGTATATGAATTATACAGGCACGGTGTTCCGCCTGTGGGTCTGAGAAGCTGCATTGTGAATATTGCCAGTTCTGATACAAGGCCCCTCCGTTCCTTTGTGGAGGAGATCCATAAGATCGCAGGCTTTCGGGGTGAACTTGAATACGGCACATTTGTCCAGGCAAAAGAGGGCGCCCTTTCCATACGGCCGGATATCGGCAGGCTGTTTGGACTCACAGGCGGTGACTGGAAAGAGGAATATACTTTTTGCCGCGGCATTGAAGAAACTATAGAGAAAGAAGAAGCGAATAAAAGACATGAAGAAGATCAGCGTATTGATTCCCTGTTATAATGAAGCGGAAAATGCAGGTCCCATCAGCAAGGCGGTGACGGACATACTGGAAAGGGAACTGCCCCAGTATGACTATGAGCTTGTGTTTATTGACAATGACTCCACTGACGGCACAAGGGATATCCTGCGCGGGCTTTGCGCGTCCAATCCCAGGATTAAGGCGATTCTAAATGCACGCAATTTCGGTCAGTTTAATTCCCCCTATTACGGTATGCTTCAGGTGACGGGAGACTGTGTCATTGAGATGGTGGCGGATTTCCAGGATCCTGTGGAGATGATACCAAAATATGTCCGTGAGTGGGAAAAGGGCTACAAGATCGTAATCGGCATCAAGACCAGCAGCAAGGAAAATAAGGTGATGTACTGGCTGAGAAGCTGTTATTATAAGACCATCAAAAAGCTGTCCGATGTGGAGCAGATTGAACATTTTACTGGTTCAGGGCTTTATGACAGGGAATTTATTGAGGTTCTCAGAAAACTGGACGATCCCACGCCGTTTCTGAGGGGAATTGTAGCCGAGCTGGGGTACAAGCGCAAGGAGATCCCCTATGAGCAGCCCAAGCGGCGGGCTGGCAAGACCCACAACAATTTTTACCGCCTTTATGATGCGGCCATGCTCAGCGTCACCTCCTACACAAAAGCTGGACTCAGGCTGGCCACCATATTCGGAAGCGTGTGCGCTGTGATCAGCATACTGGTGGCCCTGGTGTACCTGGTGATGAAACTGATCTGGTGGGACCGTTTTCCGGCAGGTATGGCCCCCCTGCTGATCGGAATGCTGTTTCTGGGGTCGGTACAGATGTTCTTTATCGGATTTCTGGGTGAATATATCATGAGCATTAACCAGAGGGTGATGAAGCGCCCGCTGGTGATCGAGGAAGAGCGGCTTAACTTTGACGAGGAAGCGGACAAGGATGAAAAGGGCGGTGCAGAGGCATGAAATATAAAATAGATGTTGTGCGCATCCGGGAGAATTCCATCACGTTAAACGGATGGGCGATTGGAAAATCCCCTGAGAGCCGGGCCACCTTCCGGATCGAGGATGAAAAGCATAATCCGGTGAAATTCAAGCATGTATCCACGCGCAGGGATGACGTGAGCCAGATTTATTTTAAGAAAGTGCATAACAAGGAATTTGGATTTGACATCCAGTTTCCCTATGAGCGCGGAAAAAGCTATTACCTGCTCATCCGCTGTGAGGGACGTCAGGCCAAGATCAAGTACAATGAGGACCTGATCACGCGCCGGGCCAGCGTTGCCCACAAACGGATGGAAAAGATAAAGGATCTCATGAACATGGAGACCGTCCATGTGGCTTTGGATTTCTGGAAGGAGCATGGGTTAAAGGCCCTGGTGGTCAAATCCAGACATAAGCTTCAGGGCATTGATAATGACTATGATTACGGCGAATGGTATGAGCTCACAAAACCAACAGATGAGGAACTGGCTGCCCAGCGGCAGGAGAACTTTGATTTTGAGCCGCTTTTATCCGTTGTGATCCCTGCCTATAAGACGCCGGAGCGCTATCTCAGGGAAATGCTGGATTCCATTCTGGAACAGACCTATACCAACTGGGAGGTGTGCATTGCGGACGGAAGCCCCAGAGGACAGGGGCTGGAGCGGGTCCTTAAGAAGTATGCGGACAGGGACGGGCGCATCCGCTATGAGATGCTGGGCAGCAACCGGGGAATTGCGGGCAATACCAATGCTGCCCTGGATATGGCCAGGGGAGATTTTGTGATCCTGGCTGATCATGACGATACCCTGCCTCCCCATGCGTTTTATGAGGTGGTGAAGGCCATCAGTGAACATCCGGGATGCGATGTGCTCTACTCGGATGAGGACAAGCTGGACATGGATGGAAAGGCCCTGTTTGACCCGCATTTCAAGCCTGATTTTAACCCGGATCTTTTGACCAGCGTAAACTATATCTGCCACCTCTTTGTGGTAAGGCAGGATCTGCTGAAGCAGGTGGGCGGTTTCCGCCAGGAGTTTGACGGAGCCCAGGACTATGATTTTATTTTCCGCTGCACTGAGGCCGCGGAACATGTGCATCATATTCCAAAGGTGCTCTATCACTGGCGCTGCCACCAGGATTCCACGGCCAGCAATCCGGAGAGTAAGATGTACGCCTTTGAGGCCGGATCCAGAGCCATCATGGCCCATTATGAGCGCCTGGGCATAGAGGCCGAGCGTGTGGAAAAGGGTGTGGATCACGGCATCTACCATACCCGGTTTAAGATTCAGGGCGAGCCGCTTATATCAGTGATTATTCCCAATAAGGATCACAGCGAAGATCTGGATGTGTGCGTGAGATCCCTTATTGAAAAATCCACTTACCGGAACCTGGAGTTTATTGTGGTGGAAAATAACAGCAGGGAAAAAGAGACATTTGCCTATTATGAGAAAATGCAGGCATTGCACAGTAATTTCCATGTGGTCACCTGGGAGAAGGAATTTAATTATTCAGCCATCAACAATTATGGGGCCGGTTTTGCTAAGGGTCAGTATCTGCTTCTTTTAAATAATGACACGGAGCTGATCGATCCGGATTCCATAAGGGAAATGCTTGGTTTCTGCCAGCGGGAGGATGTGGGCATTGCCGGAGCCAGACTGCTGTATGGGGATGATACCATCCAGCATGCAGGGGTTGTCATAGGATTTGGCGGCATTGCAGGGCATACCTTTATCGGACTTCACAAGGCGGAGAACAGTTATTTCCACAGGGCCATGTGCGCCCAGGACTACAGCGCGGTCACAGCCGCCTGCCTTATGACCAAAAAAGACGTATTCGATGCGGTGGGCGGTCTGAGCACCGAACTGGCAGTTGCTTTTAATGATATTGACTATTGCATGAAAGTAAGGGCCTTGGGGAAACTGGTAGTATATGCTCCCTATGCATGCTTCTACCATTATGAATCCAAGTCCAGAGGACTGGAGGATACCCCGGAAAAGGTGGAACGGTTCAACCGAGAGGTGGCCATTTTCATTAAAAAATGGCCGGATATCATAAAAAATGGCGACCCTTATTATAATCCCAACCTGACCCTGCGCAAATCCAATTTTGCGCTTCGGGACCTGTTAAAAGAAAAAATCGGGGAACCATATGATTTAAGGGTTTACCAGCAGTATGCGCCGGAGGATAAACAGAATTCCCATGAGTGATCAAAACAACCATCAAAACAGTGATCAAAACAACCATCAAGGCAGTCATCAAAACAGCCGTCAGCACAATCATCCACACAGACGCTGCGGCAGGGAGGGGAAGAAGGCCACTGTTGTCATACCCAATTATAATGGCCTCTCCTTTATGGAACCGTGTTTTAAGGCCCTGGAGCTTCAGATATGCAGGGATTTCGAGGTGCTGGTGGTGGACAACGGCTCCACGGACGGAAGCGTGGAGTGGCTGAAGGACCAGGGAGTGGCCTCCATTTTCCTGGACAGCAACACCGGTTTTTCAGGGGCGGTGAACAGGGGGATCAGGGCTGCTTCCACGCCCTATGTCATCCTGCTTAACAATGACACGGAGCCGGACTGCCACTATGTGGGTGAGATGATCAAAGCCATTGAGCGTTCACCCAGGATTTTTTCCGTCAGCAGTAAGATGATCCAGATGTACCACAAGGAGCTGATGGATGATGCGGGAGATATGTACAGTCTCCTGGGCTGGGCTTTCCAGCGCGGGGTGGGCCGATCTTCCGCGGGCTATAACAAGGCCTGCCGCGTTTTCTCGGCCTGTGCGGGGGCTGCTATTTACCGCAGGAAGATATTTGATGAGATCGGATATTTTGATGAGATGCATTTTGCCTACCTGGAGGACACGGATGTGGGCTACAGGGCCAGGATCGCAGGCTATGACAACATCTACTGCCCATCGGCAGTGGTGTATCATGTGGGCAGCGGCACCAGCGGCTCCAAGTATAATTCCTTTAAGGTAAAGCTGGCCGCACGCAACAATGTATATCTGAACTACAAGAACATGCCCGCTTTGCAGCTGGCTGTAAATCTGCTCCCTATCATGGCGGGGATCGCGGTCAAATACATGTTTTTCAGAAAGATCGGTTTTGCAAAGGATTATGTGGAGGGACTAAAGGAGGGTATTGCCACTGCGGGAACGTGCAGGAAGGTCCCCTATGACCCCAGGCACCTGCGCAATTACTTTGCCATTGAATGGGAATTGTTAACAGGTACTCTGATCTACCTCTATGAGTTCACTGCGAGACAGATTGCGAAATTATGAAGTTTTTAGAAATTAAGAGAAATGTTATAGAATAATGCCGATTTATCATGTATAATAACAACGATATTTACGGTATATAGGGATTTCCTGAGAAACCAAGGTGATATACAATGATAAAAGATAACCAGAAAAGGCTGAACCGCCTCCATGTCCTGCTGGACATAGTGGTCACGGCTGCGGCCTACGCTTTGGCATGGTTTATTGTTATCAGCGGTAAGGTGATACCGCTGGATGTAAATGTTGGCGTGTTAAAGCCTCAGGTATATTTTATGGCACTTATTTTCATTGTGCCCATTTATCTCATATTGTACGCCAGCTTTCACCTGTATGTGCCCAAGCGGATACAGGGACGGCGTTCAGAGTTTGCAAATATCTGTAAAGCCAACATTATCGGTTTGATGATTTTCACCTTCGTGCTTTTCGGCGCGAGGAAATTCATCCAGCACAACGAATTTTTCTCTACCAAGATGCTGCTGGCATTCTTTGTGATCAACATCATCCTGATGGAGACAGAGCGGATCTGCATACGTCTGTTTCTTCATTCCCTTCGGACCAACGGATATAACCAGAAGCATGTACTGCTCATTGGATACAGCCGCGCGGCCGAGGGGTTTATTGACAGGGTCAGTATGAACCCGGAGTGGGGATACCATGTACAGGGGATCCTGGATGACAATCAAAAGCCGGGTTACAGATACAGGAATGTTCAGATCCTGGGTCCCATGGATCATCTGGAGACATTTCTTGCCTCCAATACCCTGGATGAGATCGCCATCACTCTGAGCATCAAGGAATACGCTAATTTGGAGCCCATCGTGGCTGCCTGTGAGAAATCAGGCGTGCATACAAAGTTTATTCCCGATTATAATAATATAATACCAACCATACCTTATATGGAGGACCTTCAGGGACTTCCGGTTATCCATATCCGCCATGTGCCTCTTACGGGCGTGTTTAATGCAACGATGAAGCGGATCGTGGATATTATCGGCGCCCTGTTTGGTCTGATTGTATTTTCGCCTGTCATGGTGCTGACAGCTGTGCTTATTAAGATCACATCCCCCGGTCCTGTGATCTTCAGCCAGGAGCGCATTGGTCTTCACAATCATCCCTTTAGGATGTACAAGTTCCGTTCCATGGAGGTCCAGGACCCGGGAAAGGAGCGGGGACAGTGGACTACGCCCCACGACCCCAGGGTAACTTCCGTGGGCCGTTTCATACGTAAGACAAGCATTGACGAGACGCCGCAGTTTTTTAATGTCCTGGTTGGGGACATGAGCCTGGTGGGACCAAGGCCGGAGAGGCCCCTTTTTGTTGAAAAATTCAAGGAAGAGATTCCGCGTTACATGATCAAGCACCAGGTACGCCCCGGACTGACCGGCTGGGCCCAGGTCAATGGATACCGGGGAGACACTTCCATTACCAAACGAATCGAACATGATCTGTATTATATTGAGAACTGGAGCCTGGGTTTTGATTTTAAGATTATGTTTTTAACTGTTTTTAAAGGGTTTATTAATAAAAATGCATATTGATATGCATTCCGTATACATTTAAAATACTCCCAGCATCTTGGCTGAGCATGAACCGGGCAAGATCTGGAGCGTGTCTGGAAATTTTTTTCTGGCAGCGACAGCCGGGCTTGGACCGGGCTACATGATAGAATGAGGATAGACGAATGAATCGTGATTTTGAGAATGAATTTGGACAGGAAGATGAGAGATTGAGAAGCCGCAGCCGGCGCCGGGATTCAGGTGCTGGTTCTGGGGCTGATTCAGATACAGCTTCTGCCAGACGCCCCAGATCCGGCCCGGATGATGCCGGTATGGACCGGCCTGCCGCGAAACCGCGCAGACCTGTGTCCGGGACATCACGGGTACGGCCGGAACAGGCGGAGACAGAGGGGAGAAGGATAGCGGGGGCACGCCCGGAGGGGAATGTCAGAAGCAGGGCGGCAGGGGCCCGTCCGGTATCCGGAAACGGTTTGGAAAGCCGGCCCGGGACAGCCCGGTCCAGGAAACCGGAAGGCGCAGGAATGCCGGGAAGCGGAACCAGGTCGTCAGGCGCAACAGCGCCAGGCAGCGGGGCCAGGCTATCAGGCGCAACAGCGCCAGGCAGCGGGGGCAGACCGGCGGGAAGCAGAGCCGGGGCGGAAACCGGAACCAGGCCGGCGGGAGCCAGAGCCGGGGCGGAAACCGGAACCAGGCCGGCGGGAGCCAGAGCCGGGGCGGAAACCGGAACCAGGCCGGCGGGAACCAGAGCCGGGGCGGAAACCGGGGCCAGACCGGCGGGGACCAGACGGGAAAGCCGCATTTATACACCGGAGGTCAACCTGGCAGATGACAGGGCATCCGGCGCCAGAGGGGCATCCCTTCGCAGGAACGGCAAGGATATATCGGACCGCAGCGCCGCCAAGGAGACTGCTGCAACAGATAAGGCAGCAGGCGAGACGAAGAAGTTTTACAGGATCATGCTGATCACCATGATCGTTCTGGAGTTTCTGATCATCCTGCCCGGGATTTTCGTGACCAGACAGTTTCTTAAAAAATATAATATGCTCCAGAGAGATCCCAAGTTTAATATTGAGCAGGAAACCAACCCTAACCTGAATGTGGATAAGGTTGCCAATATGAAGGGATACTGGACGGTTGCGCTTTTTGGCGTGGACAGCCGGAACAATTCCGTTGGAAAAGGCAATAACGCGGATGTTATCATCATTGCAAATGTTAACCAGGAAACCAGCGAAATCAAGCTGGTCAGTATTTTCAGGGACAGCTATCTGAATCTGGATGATGAAGGTTCCTATAACAAGATCAACCAGGCTTATTTCAGGGGAGGGCCGGAGCAGGCGATCAAGGCCCTGAACAAGAACCTGGATATACAGATTGACGATTACGCCACCTTTAACTGGAAGGCGGTGGCGGATGCCATCAATATTCTGGGCGGCGTGGATGTGGAATTGAGCAAGGCGGAATTTTATTACATTAACGCTTACATTACGGAAACCGTGGAGGCCACGGGGGTTGCATCCCAGCACCTGAAGTCTGCGGGAGTAAACCATTTGGACGGGGTCCAGGCAGTTGCCTACGCGCGTCTGCGCAAGATGGATACGGACTTTGCCCGTACGGAGCGCCAGCGGGAGATCATACAGAAGTGTTTTGACAAGCTGAAGACAGCGGATTTCGCAGTGATCAACAACGTTATGGAGGTTGTATTCAAACAGATCCTTACCAGTGTTACCCTGGATGATATAATCCCGGCAGCCAAGAGCCTGACAAAATATACCATTGCGGATACGGTAGGATTTCCAATGCAGAGAAGTGATGCCAATATGGGCAAAAAGGGCGACTGCGTCATTCCCCAGACCCTGGAGAGCAATGTGATCGCACTGCATCAGTTCCTGTTTGATGATGATGATTACCAGCCCAGTGACATGGTAAAGAAGATCAGTTCCAAGATATCGGCTGATTCAGGTATGTACAATGAAGGAAAATATATAGACAAGGTAGGTACTGACGGCGGATATATACCAAAGCCCACACAGAGTACGACCCAGGCCGCGGAGACTACCACTAAGAGCGAAGAGGAAGGTACGGATGTTAGTACCTCCGAGATCGATGAGGGAATCATTGACGGTGAGAACGAGTGGGATCTTGAGACCGATGAGTTCGGGGATATCATTGACCCGCCGGAGGATGAAAGTCCTGGTTCCCATCCGGGGACAACGCGGCCGTCAGGTACGACCCGTCCAAGCGGAAGCAGCTCAGCCACTATTCCCTATCCGGGTTATACCACCTCTCCGGCTGATGAAAGCAGTTCATCCGGTGTGTATCCAGGCTCCACCACGTCACCCGGCAGTGAAGTGACCGGGCCAGGCTCTACCACGGCCGCGTATCCGGGCAGTACCACCGGGACCTCGGCATCCTATCCGGGCAGCACCACCGGAACCTCAGCCGCGTATCCGGGCAGCACCACTACTACAGAGGGATATGTTCCCGAAGGACCGGGCTCTGTGATCATCGGACCGGGAAATTAACCTTTACCGGATACCTTTATCCAATGTAAAATAAGGGGGCCAGCAGGTTCACTGTAATTTATGACAGTGCCGGCTGGTCCCTTTTTAGTATTATATAAGAAAATGGTCACATATTTATCACAAATCATTGATACACTCTATTCAGAATCGGAAGATATGCGTGCAAATCAGGAAAGGGGATATATGAATGTACGATAATGATCAGGAATACGGTTGGAAATCATACGATAATCAGGGATATGAAGGCCGTCCATATAATGAACCGCAGTTTGACCAGGGACCCAATTTTAATCAGGGGCCGTCAGGGGGCCAGGGACCATTGGGAGGCCAAGGACCATTGGGAGGCCAAGGACCATTGGGAGGCCGGGGACCATTGGGAGACCAGGGACCGTCCGGAGACCGGCGTCCTCCAAAGAAAAGGGGCGGACTGTTAAAAAAAGCAGCTTTGATCACAGCAGGAGCGGTCCTGTTCGGAGGTGTTTCAGGAGGCGTCATGGTGGGCGTCCATGTGGCTGCTTCAAGATACCTGAACATTTATGCTTCAGCAGATCCTTCCGGCAAAGAAAACGGAGATCAGCCGGTTCCAGGCCCGGATAACGGCCAGATGGACGGAAAAGGGCAGAATGGGCAAAGCGGCCAGGGCGGATCAGGGTCCCACGAGAAAGTTCCCAACTCAGGAGGGGGAGGAGTGGCGGATGTGTCTGATATTGTGGAAGCGGCCATGCCTACGGTGGTAGCCATTACCAGCACCACTGTTTACCAGAGCAATAATTACGGCTATGGATGGTTTTTCGGCGGTCCCCAGACCTATGAAGTCCCCAGCTCAGGATCGGGGATCATCATAGGGGAAAATGACCAGGAACTGCTCATTGTGACTAATAACCATGTGGTGGAGAGTGCCTCCTCCATGAAAGTGGCATTTATAGATAACGAGGTAGTGGATGCAGTGATCAAGGGAACGGATGCGGAGACGGATCTTGCAGTGATCTCTGTTCCTCTGGACCAGATCAAAGCAGATACAAAGAGTAAGATATCCGTAGCCAAACTGGGAAGTTCAGATGACCTAAAGGTGGGGCAGGGCGTGATCGCCATCGGCAATGCGCTGGGATACGGCCAGTCCGTGACCGTGGGATATGTGAGCGCCCTGGACCGTGAGGTGCGGGTATCCAACAATGCCACCAGAACCCTGCTGCAGACTGATGCTGCCATTAACCCGGGCAACAGCGGAGGCGCCCTTTTGAATATGAAGGGGGAAGTGGTGGGAATCAATGCAGCCAAGTATTCGTCCACAGAGGTGGAGGGGATTGGATATGCGATCCCCATTTCCAAGGCCCAGGATATCATGAGCCAGCTCATGAACAGGAAGACCATGAATCCCGTGGAGGAGGCAAAGCGGGGATATCTGGGAATCCAGGGTACTACGGTAGATGAGGAGACGGCCAGCCTGTTCGGCATGCCCAGGGGAGTCTATGTATACAAGGTCCTGGGAGACGGGGCGGCGGCTGAAGCGGATTTAAGGGATAAGGACATCATAACAAAGGTGGATGGACAGTCTGTCAAGACCATGACAGAACTTCAGGAGCTGTTAGCCTGTTATGAACTGGGGGAAGAGCTGGAGCTTACGGTCCAGACCCAGGAAAACGGACAATACCAGGAGCGTATTGTGCAGGTGACCCTGAAGTCCATGCCTCAGGAAGAACAAAGCAATCCTGCACAGTAAGTTAAATTTTTAAAAACAATATGAAATGAAAATGCTTCCTCTTGTTTGGGGAAGCATTTTGTTATATACTTATCCCAATGGCAGAAGACGGCCAGAGAGGCCCTGGAACCACGCAGGGATGCTTGTTACAGAGAGGAGAACTGACTTGGACGACAAAGACTATACCGAAGATGTGAAACCATCCGGTCAAGATAAAGAAGATAATAAGGAAGATGACAAATATGAGAAGGTCTGCTATATGTGCCGCAGGCCTGAGAGCAAGGCCGGTTCCATGATATCCATGCCCGGGGGAATGAACCTGTGTCATGATTGCATGCAGAAAGCTTTTGATTCGGTGACAAAGGGAGGCATGGATTTTTCCAAGTTTTCCAACATGCCGTATATGAATATGAACCTTAATGACCTGAACGTGACCCCTCCCGCGGTGGAGATCCCAAAGAAACAAAAGATCAAGAAAAAGTCCCAGGAACAGCCGGTCCTTACCATGAAGGACATACCCACGCCCCATGTGATCAAGGGAAAACTGGATGAGTATGTGATCGGACAGGAAAAGGCAAAAAAGGTGGTTTCAGTGGCCGTTTACAACCACTACAAGCGTGCTTTTTTGGACGGTAAGGCAGGGCAGGGAGAGGGAAATGCGGAAAATGCCGAGCCGGATGATGTGGTGATTGAGAAATCCAATATCCTGATGATAGGACCCACGGGAAGCGGGAAGACCTATCTGGTAAAGACATTGGCCCGCCTTTTGGACGTGCCTCTTGCCATTGCAGACGCCACCTCCCTAACCGAGGCCGGATATATCGGTGATGACATTGAAAGCGTGGTCTCCAAGCTTTTGGCCGCTGCTGATAACGATGTGGAGAGAGCCCAGCGGGGGATCATCTTCATTGATGAGATCGACAAGATTGCCAAGAAAAAGCAGACAAACACCAGGGACGTCAGCGGTGAGTCCGTGCAGCAGGAGCTTCTTAAGCTTCTGGAGGGAAGCACGGTGGAAGTGCCTGTGGGCTCCAACCAGAAGAATGCCATGACTCCCATGGCAACCGTGAACACGGATAATATCCTGTTTATCTGCGGAGGAGCATTTCCGGATCTGGAGGAGATCATTAAGGAAAGGCTTAAGAAAAAGTCCTCCATGGGATTTGGCTCTGTCCTCAAGGATACATATGACAGTGATCCCAATATACTGAGCCATGTAACCAATGAAGACCTGCGCACCTTCGGTATGATTCCCGAGTTCCTGGGAAGGCTGCCGGTGACAGTGACCCTTCAGGGGCTTACAGAGGATATGATGGTCCGTATTTTAAAGGAACCCAGGAATGCCATTACCAAGCAATATGAAAAGCTGCTGTCCATGGACGAGGTCAGGCTTGTGTTTGAGGATGACGCCCTTATGTGGATTGCCGAAGAAGCACTGAAAAGGAGAACCGGCGCAAGGGCTCTTCGGGCAATTCTGGAAGAGTTTATGCTGGATATCATGTATGAGATACCCAAGGACCCCAACATTGGTTCTGTTGTGGTGACACGTCCTTACCTGGAGAAGAACGGCGGACCGCTGATCCAGATGAGAGGATGAGAATGAAGTTGAGGATGGGAGGACGGTCCCCAGGACGGCCCGGTGCGGCAAACCGGCAGTCTAAGGGGAATTTACTCCCGTAACCGTAAAAATGTTTCATATAGATCCAGGGCTCCGTATCCCCACTCCCTGTTGGGATACGACAGCGCTGGATTTCTTCTTGCCCCCCGGATCAGGTAAGCTTTGATGGAGGCCTCACTCATGGTAATATTATTTCCTTCCACAATTCCCCATCCTAAAAGATTGGCAGCAGCGCCGGCAACGTGTGCGGCGGCAACCGAGGTTCCGGTCCTGGTGGTCATGGGAACGGAGGTTCCAATCCTGCGCCCGATGGCAGGTCCGCTTACATCAACGCCCGGGGCTGCCAGATCCGGCTTGATCAGTCCTCCCACCGTGTATCCGCGGCTGGAGTGAATGTAGATGCTGTTGTTCAGATGGTTGTAGGCGCCCACTGTGATGGGAGAAGGGGCATTTCCCGGAAGCGTGATGGTGGTGTAAGGACTGGGAGTCAGGAACACGGTTTCCTCCGAGATCAGGTTGTGGGTGGGAAGCCACATGTTAAATTGGCCTGTAAGAAACTGGGTATTGTATACGCGTATTTTCCAGATTCCGGTCGTGGGGGCTTCAAAACGCATAAAAATAAGCTGCCTTCCCGACCCCGCTTCAATCAGCTGGTAATTCACGGTAATGACCGTGGGTTCCAAAAGGAAAGGGATAGAGGTTTCATTTCCGGCTATAATAGGAATACGGCTTATGGTTTCCCCGCTGGGGGAAAGAAATCCAACGGAATATGTGTCAATGGTGGAGGCCCACAGCTCAACCACGAATCCCCGCTGGGATTCCGGCTGCCCCACGCGGATCTCCACATCAACAGAAGACTCTCCTGTGGGTATGGTGCCCATGTAGTGATGACCCCGCCCTGTCTCATTGCCTGCTGCAATAACAGTTGCCGTGCCCAGATACCGGCTGATGTCCTGGAGCATTACGCTGAGAGGGGATGTTCCCTCGTGGCTGCCCAGATTGGAGCCAATGCCGAGAAGGATGACCAACGGTTTTCCGCGGCTGAATGCCTCCACGCGCAGATACTTGATTCCCATCATGATATCATTTTCCTGGTAAGCGTCAGCATCGCTGCTGACAAGGTAGAAATCGCGCAGATATTGTTTGGCAGGTTTTAGCTTGACGATCAGCAGTTCGCATTCCGGGGCGGCTCCGGTAAAATCTTCCTCAGGCAGGAAGCCGCCGGCGGCAATACCGGCCAGAAAGGTTCCGTGTCCATTGGTGTCCGTAGATGGGACCAGGGCAAGTGGATCATCGGATTCCAGGGCCTGGTTGATCTGTTCCCTGGTATACTCTGTGCCATAGGTCGCTCCGCTGGCATTATACCGGTTGGGTACGCCCGGCGGAATCAGGGTTTTATCCTCCGGAAGGCTCTGATCCCAGATGCTGTTGATCCTGGTGGTCCCGTCCGGATTCCGGAACAGGGGATTGGTATAGTCGATTCCCGTGTCAATGATGCCAATGAGTACACCGCGCCCCCGGTTGCCCAGGGCAGGGGATGAATGGGTGGAAAGGATACCGGAAGCTTCCATGCTGGAACTGTCTAAAAGCGTGTACAGTCCGGGGATACTGTAGTAGGAAGTCCGCCTTAATGATATGGGTTCCACAGTGTCCAAGGGAGTATATATAATACTGAAGTCAGTGCTTACAAAGTCCATACAGGGAATGTCTTCCGGGTTACCGATAATTTGCTGCTGGCTTCCGTAGCGGTAGATAAAGTCAGCAATGGTTTCTGAGGCTGAGTTAAAAGGGCAGTCTGCCATGACATACCTCGTACAGGGTATTTGCTATTATTATATGCTGAATTTTAGAAACCTTTCACTGGACGGCAGTGTGAAACCATAGTAGAATGAAAGAAAAGCGTGGAAAGGAAGGCGGACATATGATTTATGGTTGGATAATAGGCGGTCTGGCGGCGCTGGATCTTGGCATAAAAAGTGTGATCGAAAGCGAGGAGGATGATACATTTCCAAGAGATCTGCCCTCAGCCAAGGGCCTGATCAAGGTTCACAAGAATCACAACGCAGGTTTTCCCTTTGGATTTATGAAGGAGCGGCCGGAACTGGTCAAAGGGATTCCGCTCATGGTCATCTCAGCCATGGCCGGCGCCCTGTGCGCCCTGCTCCAGGACAAAGGAAAGACAGCCCAGAAAGCGGGGATTGCCATTATCATAGGCGGAGCTCTCAGCAATCTCTACGACAGAGTGGTCCGGGGCTATGTAGTGGATTATTTTTCCATCGAATGGGAGCCGATCAAGAAAGTGGTATTCAATCTGGGAGACATGTTCGTATTTCTGGGAAGCACGATCATTATGCTGGAGCAGACAGCAAAAAGCCTGGCCGAGGTCAGGAAAAAGAAATAGGTAAGAAAAATAGATAAAAAGTACAAGGAAAAATAAGTAAAGAAACACAAACGAAAGAAGACCGCAGTCTCCCCAAGACCGCGGCCTTTTTCTGACCGGCGATTTAAGTGGTGAAGGGGGAGCGGTACAGCAGTGGGTGAGAGGAATGGATGTACCTATCCCCCCCACCTACCCCCCAAGTCCCCCCTTAACTGATCATTCCCCCAATGGTTCCGCCCAGGGCGCATACGCCCATGACTGTCACGGAACGTTCCATATCAATTGGTGAACCCATGTTCATGGCCCAGGATACAGCGAACAGGACCACAAAATAGAACAGACCGGCCAGAAGCCCCCAGAAGAACCGGCGCTGCCTGATCCCTTTTCCGGCAACAAAACCGCCTGCCAGACAGGTGATAAAGTAAACTGCATACACCATGAGGTTTACCTGTCCCTCTTTCAAATGCAGTTTATACAGGGCAAATGCCAGGGCGGCCAGGAGGATTCCGGACAGCACGTAGGAAATGAGCAGGGAGCGGACCATGGGCTTAACGATACCATTTTCCATAGGATTATTCTCCTTCATAAGAATCTATGTTGCAGTATATTCCCGGAGGCGCCGTGAATATGACAAACCTTTGTAATTTACCGTTGCAAGGGGCTTTAACCTGTGTTATAATTTCAAGGAATTATATTTTGGATAAGAGGAGGTGCCGTAATATGAAGCACGTTAAGACATTGAATACGAATACCTTGAAGGATACCATGAAAAAGGGCGGATGCGGCGAGTGCCAGACTTCCTGCCAGTCAGCATGTAAGACATCCTGCACCGTTGGAAACCAGAGCTGCGAGAACGCTAACCGCTAGAGTGTATTTTATAAACACACGTTAGCATTGCTCAGACAGATCAAAGATACGTAAGGAAATTTGGTATAAAGCCCCTATGGTCGCTGGGATTATAGGGGCTTTGCCACGCAAAGGGATGGGCCGGTACTATGACAATGGGGAGTGTGATCGATCAATACCCCCTGCCGCACCGCAAAAGGCCCCTTAGAAAGAGAGAGTAGATTCGTGATTCATCAATTTATTAATAATGGTTACCATATTATACTGGATGTGAACAGCGGTTCCGTCCATGTGGTAGACCCTGTCGTATATGACGCAGTGGCGGTGGTGTCAGAGCTGGTTCCGGAGATGGAAAAGCCTGAACCCTTGTCTTCCAAGGTCAAGTCTGATGTATTTGACCGCCTGTGGGGCAAATACACACCCGAGGAGCTGGGAGAGGCCCTTGAGGACATCGAGGAGCTGATCGCCATGGAGCAGCTTCTTACAAAGGATATTTACCGTGATTTTGTTGTGGATTTTAAGCAGCGCAAGACAGTGGTCAAGGCCCTTTGCCTTCACATTGCCCATGACTGCAACCTGGCCTGCAGATATTGTTTTGCAGAGGAAGGGGAATACCACGGCCGCCGTGCCCTGATGAGCTATGAGGTTGGCAAAAAGGCCCTGGATTTCCTCATTGCCAATTCGGGGAACAGGGAGCATCTGGAAGTGGACTTTTTTGGCGGTGAGCCGCTGATGAACTGGGACGTGGTGAAGCGCCTGGTGGAATACGGCCGTTCCCAGGAGGCGGAGCACCATAAGAAATTCCGTTTTACCATCACCACCAACGGCGTGCTTTTAAATGACGAGATCATGGATTTCTGCAACAGGGAGATGAGCAACGTGGTCATGAGCCTGGACGGACGCAAGGATATCAATGATAAGATGCGCCCCTTCCGCAATGGCAGCGGCAGCTATGACCTGACTGTTCCCAAATTCCAGAAATTCGCCAAAAGCCGCGGCCAGAAGGACTATTATGTGCGGGGGACATTTACAAGGAACAATCTGGATTTTGCAGAGGATGTGCTCCACTATGCGGATCTGGGATTTGAGCAGATGTCCATGGAACCCGTGGTATCTGATCCGGCTGAGGATTATTCCATCCGCAGAGAGGATCTTCCGGCCATCCTTAAGGAGTATGACAAGCTGGCCCTGGAATATATCAAGCGCAAAAAAGAGGGAAGGGGATTTAACTTCTTCCATTTTATGCTGGATCTGAAAGCAGGCCCCTGTGTGGCAAAACGTATGGCGGGCTGCGGTTCAGGCACCGAGTACCTGGCGGTTACCCCATGGGGGGACTTCTATCCCTGCCATCAGTTTGTGGGCAATGAAGAATTTCTCATGGGAAATGTGGACACTGGTATTGTGAACACGGATATAAGGGATGAATTTAAGACCTGCAACGTGTATGCCAAAGAAGGCTGCAAGGACTGTTTTGCAAGATTCTACTGCAGCGGCGGATGTTCAGCCAATGCATACAATTCCAGCGGATCCATTAACGGCGCTTACGAGATCGGCTGCGAGATGCAGAAAAAGCGTATTGAGTGCGCCATCATGATCAAAGCTGCTCTTGCAGATGAAGAGGCTGAATAATATGAAATATCAGGTTATAACAAAGGACCAAAAAGCAAAGCGGGCCAGAATGGAGACCGTACACGGCGTTATAGAAACTCCGGTATTCATGAATGTGGGAACCGTGGGCGCCATTAAGGGCGCGGTTTCAACCGATGACCTTAGGGAGATCGGCACTCAGGTGGAACTGTCCAACACCTACCATCTCCATGTGCGCACAGGGGATAAGCTGATCAAAGAATTTGGCGGACTTCACAAATTCATGAGCTGGGACAGACCTATTCTCACGGATTCCGGCGGATTTCAGGTGTTTTCCCTGACCAAGCTGCGCAAGATTAAAGAAGAAGGCGTTTATTTTAACTCGCATATAGACGGGCATAAGATATTCATGGGACCGGAGGAGAGCATGCAGATCCAGTCAAATCTGGGTTCCACCATTGCCATGGCATTTGATGAATGTCCTCCCAGTCATGCCAGTTATGAGTATATCCGCCAGTCCGTTGACCGCACCACCAGATGGCTGGCCCGCTGTAAGGAAGAGATGGCCCGTTTAAACGGACTGCCGGACACCGTGAACAGGGAACAGCTGCTGTTTGGAATCAACCAGGGCGGTGTGGTGGATGAGATCCGGATCCAGCATGCCAAGACCATACGGGAGATGGACCTGGACGGCTATGCGGTGGGTGGACTTGCTGTGGGGGAAAGCCATGAGGAAATGTACCACATCCTGGATGTGACCGTTCCCCATCTGCCCGAGGACAAGCCCGTTTACCTTATGGGAGTTGGAACCCCGGCCAATATCCTGGAAGCAGTGGACCGCGGAGTGGATTTCTTCGACTGCGTGTATCCGTCCAGAAACGGACGCCATGGCCACGTGTACACCAACCATGGAAAACTGAACCTGTTTAACCAGAAATATGAGCTGGACAGCAGGCCCATTGAAGAAGGCTGCGGGTGCCCGGCGTGCAGATCCTACAGCAGGGCTTATATCCGCCATCTGCTGAAGGCGAAAGAAATGCTGGGAATGAGATTATGCACCTTGCATAATTTGTATTTTTATAATACAATGATGAAAGAGATTCGCGACGCCATCGAGGAGCACCGCTACAGTGAGTACAAAGCGGCCAAGCTTGCAGGCATGGAGAGCTCTCTAAAGGCTAATGAATAATTAACTACTGTGGCGAGGCGGCAGTAGATGTGAAGGAGGAAGTGAGAATGAATACAAGTAGTCCGATATTCTGGATTCTCTATATTGTTCTTCTGGGTGGTATGTTATATTTTATGGCAATCCGTCCTCAGAAGAAGGAGAAGCAGAGACAGCAGGAGCTGTTAAACAGCGTTGCAGTAGGAGATACCATACTGACCAGCAGCGGATTTTACGGTGTAATCATCGATATGACAGATGATACTGTAATCGTTGAATTCGGCAACAACAAGAACTGCCGTATTCCTATGCAGAAGGCTGCCATTGCTCAAGTTGAGAAAGCGGAAGCCTAACATGACATGAAACCCGGGGCATTGTCCCGGGTTTTCTGTATATAAGATTACACAGTCTATAAGATCTTACAGTCTATAAGATCTTACAGTCTATAAAGTTTTGCAGTCTATAAAATTTAGCAGTCTTCCAGGAGGTAAATTGGATGATTAAACATATAGTCTTTGATATGGGACAGGTTCTGGTAAGTTACGTGGGAGATCTGGTCTGCCAGAAGTGCATAGAGGATGAACAGGAGAGGAAGGAAGTGAGCACATCCGTATTTGTGTCCCCGGAGTGGATCCTTCTGGACATGGGTGTCATGCCGGAGGAGGAGGCCCTTAAGAAAATGCAGGACCGCCTGGACACGGAGCACAAGCGGGATATGGCTGCCTGGTGCTTTTGGCATTGGCACGAATACAACATGAGACCTAAGGAAGGAATGGAGCAAGTGGTAAGATGGCTTAAATCCATGGGGTATGGGATCTATCTCTGCTCCAATGCATCGGTGCGCCTCCTGACTTGCTATAAAGAGGTGATACCTGCCATTGACTGTTTTGACGGGGTTTTGTTTTCCGCGGATGTCCAGTGCTTAAAGCCGCAGAAGGAGATGTACCAGCATCTGTTTGACCGTTTCCGCCTGAAACCGGAGGAGTGTTTTTTTATCGATGACCTGAGTCTGAACATAGAGGGGGCACGCAGGTGTGGGATGGACGGATACTGTTTTGAGGACGGGGATGTAGGGAAACTGAAGGAAGTCCTGGGTTCCTTAAACCGCCAGCAGCCGCATTTTAATGAGAAGTAGTGGGAAGTATGGCAATCAATGGTAAGTGACGGATGTTTGTGGTAAGTATGGCAATTCTTATGATGGAAATACATAGAAAAAGCTCCGTACCAATTGGTACGGAGCCATTTTCTTTAGGATTTCGGATTTTCAAAAAGGGTTGAAGGATAGTTGTTAAATATTCGTGCATTTCTTATGTACTTAGTATAGCATGCAATCCTCCAAAATGTTTGAATGTTCCTTGAATAGATTATTAAGAATTTCTTAATTCAAATATACGAGAAAATAACGGCCGGTCCTTTTATTTGAGGTTGGTGAAGGTGCTGGTCAATCGGGCCGACATATTTTCTACCAGGGATTGGCAATAATTTGTATCTATAAAATTTGATGAAGATGCTGCAATCAGTTTGGAGGCAGCCAGGTGGTTCATGCTTTCCTCCGGTGTATAACCCCGCTGCATTGAAAAGATAATGCTTGCCACAGATGCATCCCGGTAAAAACGGTAACCCTGCCTGTCTGCAGTGCTTTCCGAAGAGGTTGTCTGAATTATGATGTTAGATTCATCCATCCAACATGTCTGATTCAATGAGCATAAGATAATGGCATTTTTGATCCCTAGATTCTGTAATTTAGTACAAACATGCCGTATTTCATTGTCATTAGGCGCGGCATTTGCAGCTTCTTTCGGGCCGCCTGTCAGCTGCAAGGCAGTGGAGTAGGACATTATAATAGTATGAAAACGGCTTAATAGATCCATATGCTGGACCGTATCATTGTAATAGATTGAAAAGTATATAAGCGTTGAATCATTAAAAGCAGATGAAATGTACTCAATGGATTCATAGGAAAGCGTATCATGGACTACTATTTGTGTAGCACCTCTGAATACGCTTTCTTTTGTTTTCAGGAAATCCGGTGTCAGGCGATGGGCAAGATTGTCCTCCATATTGGCTGAAGCGATTATTTCCCCGGATTCAGTGGCTATCTCATTATAAATTGGCATGGATATGTCATTCATGATCAATGAATCATCCGCATCAATGCCGTTAAGGCTGCAGTCCTTTAAGAACTGGGATCCGAAAAAATCTGCTGATGCCGTAAAGATGGCCCTGGGGTTAATCTCCAGCCTTGCTAAATAATGGGCGATATTTTTAATTGCACCTCCGTAAGAAATGGTGGTTTTTTTACTGTTATAAAGGCCTGGGCGGGAAGACATCCCTGAACAGAGGCTGACAATGTCAATGTGTCCTGGACCGACTAATAAGGGATATTGGTCGGAATTGATGATATATCCCCGTCCTTTGATGATTCCCTTTTTTATCATGGCCACCAGATAGGAAGAAACAGCGGATCTTGTGATCCCCAGCCTTGCAGCAATCTCATTTTGGGAGATCAATGGTTCATTTTTAATGATCTTGTAAATATCAAATTCTCGTTTTGTCATAGTTCTTTTTAAATGCTGTGGTATCCTGCAGCATTTCCCCTCCTTGATGTAAATCATTATATCTTATAAACAGGCGTATTGTAAATACTCCCCCTTGGGGTTAGCTCCAGTCGTATTGTATTACGTCTATGGTTGCCATGCATACTGCGGTGTACAACATTGAATAGAAGAAGGATGGTCTGTCATTCAGTAAAAATGCGCCGCAGGAGATGATCAGGCTGTCCATAATAAGCATGGAACAGCCAATCGCAATGTGCGGATGCCTGATCTGGATCATTCTTCCCAACATGGAGGTGCCGCCCATGGTTGCTCCTGCACGCAGCAGCAGGCCGGCTCCGATTCCCATGGTGAACCCGCCTGACAGTGTGGCTGTCACAGCGCTGTGGATCCATGGGACACTTTCGGCAAACGGCCACAGGTCAATGAGCACCGAGGTGCTGATTAAAGCAATGACGGTATAAACGAGGCGTTTTCTCCCTAACAAAGACAAGCCGAGTATAAGCAGGGGAAAATTAATCAGAAGGTTAACTCCTCCAATGGGAACCCCCAACAGGTAATGGGCAATGACCGATATGCCGAGGACACTCCCGGGTATGATGGATACGGGCCGGATCATGTCCATGGACCAGGCATATATGACTGCTCCTGCAGCAATCATTAACAGTTCGGTCTGGTATGGTTTAAAGGGATTTGTTTTCATATGATATCACCTCCTTTCTACTGTTGTGTACTCTCGGAGTCTCCTTAGCACCCATCATTGCGGCTGATTTCCCGCCATCCGCACACTAATTTATTCAACGTACACACCGTGTAAGCCTCATAAATTTATGCACAACCGACAAAAAACCATCTCGCAAATCTGTGTACCAGGAGACTCCGGGAGTACACTGTGGAGAATCAGTGTGATTTGGAACATGTTACAAAATCAGATATCAAAGTTTGTGCATTATTGCGATTTACGGCAGATTGAAATGATAATATAATTATATTAAAGCAAATGATTTAATTTGTCAATCATTTGCTTTAAAACACAAGGAGGGACGTTACGATGAAGAAAATGTTTCAAAGAGGATTGGCACTGTTGACAGCGGTCATGCTGTTGTCAGGATGCGCGGTCCCCACACAGACCGGTAATGGATCCACGGAAAAAAACACTCAGGAAAAGACACAAGGTAAGGACAAAGATGTGGCAAAAGAAAAGACACAGGGGTCAAAAGAAGAGGGAGAGGCTGCTGCGGATGGCAAGATCCTGTATTTTGTTGTGGGAAACCTGGGAGACCTTTCCTATGGGGACCTTGGATGGTGGGCAACTCAGGCGGTCGCTGAGAAATATGGCTATGCATATGATGTGGTTGAGGGAGGTACAGATACATCAACTCTGACCACGACCCTTTGCGATGCGATCGAGACAGGGGGATATACCCATGTGATCGCTGCCGGCTGGTATATTCTTGATGATATCCTGGCTCTGGCAGGTACTGATTATAAAGATATTAAGTTTATCCTGTTTGATACGGGTGTGGATGTGAATGTGGGAGGCCTTGACAATGTGTATTGTATTTCCTATAAGGCAAACGAAGCATCTTTTCTTACCGCTGTATACCTTGGCCTCATGAGTAAAAGCGGAAAAATCGGCGCGATCTCATGCAATGATTCTCCGCTGTTAAACGATTTTGTGACAGGCTTTGTACAAGGATCTAAATATTGTTCGGAAGAGCTGGGCCTGGGTACGGAACATTTAGTAACATACATAGGTGCCCAGACGATACAGAATAACTATGAGACAGCCTGCGTCCTTTATGACCAGGGCATTGATGCGATATTTAATATAGGAAGCACGACTGCTTTGGGGGCGTGCCAGGCGGCAGAGGAACGCGGCGGATATGAGAAAGGATACATTCTGGTTGGAGTAGATGCAGACCAGTATCAGATTTATAAAAGTTCCACGGATACGGATGTAAACGGATATGAAAACATAGCCACTTCCATGCTGAAATGCATTGAGGAGTCTGTCATGTGGGCGTTTGACGGCATGGATGACAAAACCCTGGAACCGGGCCTTCACAATGTAGGGATCGCGGAGGGCGGCGTTGGCCTGGCAAAAAATGAAAACTATCTTGCTATTACTCCGGAGGATGTGCAGAAAAAGGTGGAGGAGATCGAAACCAAAATTGCATCGGGCGAGATCGTGGTCAGGAGTTACTATGGCTTTTCTGATTATGAGGAATTTGCAGCATATCGTGATAATTAGGAATTCAAATCATCAGGCAGACAGGTGTTAAGCCTGTCTGCGGTACAATGGGAAGGGTTGTATATGAGTAAAGAAATTCTGAGAATGGAAGGTATCACCAAAATATACAGCAATGGCTTCATGGCTAATAAGGACGTATCCTTTTCGATTAATTCAGGGGAAATACATGCCCTGATCGGGGAAAACGGAGCCGGGAAGACAACGCTGATGAAAATTCTGTTCGGTCTGGAGGTTTGCCAATCAGGCACGATCTATATGAATGGAGAACCAACTAAAATCATGAACCCTCTGGATGCGATCGCAAAAGGAGTGGGAATGGTTCATCAGCATTTTATGCAGATGCCGGATCTCACGGTGGCGGAAAATATAATCCTTGGAATAGAGCCAGGGCGGTATGGCCTGTATAATGGAAAAAAGGCAGTTGAAATGACACTGGAGGCATCAGCGAAATATCGGCTGGATGTAAATCCCAATGATTTGATCCGCAACATCAGCGTGGGTCAGAAACAGAAGGTTGAACTGTTAAAGGCTCTGATCAGGGGGGCGAAAATATTGATCTTGGATGAGCCTACCGCTGTATTGACACCGCAGGAAACAAGAAAACTGTTTGAGCAGCTGTCTTTTTTAAAGGAATCAGGATACGCCGTTGTGTTTATCTCCCATAAGCTTGAGGAGATTATGGAAATCTGTGACAGAGTCACGGTCCTTCGTCATGGAAGGGTTGCGGGATATGGGGAGATCAAAGATCTGGATGAACTGAAGCTTTCCAATATGATCGTGGGCAGGGACGTGGTTCTTGAGATTGAAAAGAGCAGGGCTGAACGCGGAGCTTCTATTTTAAGGGTGGAGCATTTAAACTATTTGGATGATAATGGAAAGGCAGTGATCAGCGGCCTGTCAATGGGGATACGCAGCGGTGAGATTGTGGGTATTGCAGGCGTTGAGGGAAATGGGCAAACAGAACTGTCTGAGATCATCACGGGAATGAGAAGGGCAACCGAGGGTTCTGTGTCGATTAACGGGAGTGAGATATCACACCGATCAATCAGAAAAATAAGGGATCTGGGTGTTGCACATATATCAGAAGACCGGATGAAATATGGCTGTGCCGCGGAATTATCCATCAGAGATAATATAGCTTCCGTATATCTGGACCGTAAGGAATTCCGTTCAGGGCTATTTGTTAACAAGAAAAAAATTAATAAGTTCGTGGAACAGTGCATTAAGGACTTTGAAATATCCTGCGGAGACGGATCAGAGGCCATACGCATGCTTTCAGGCGGCAATATTCAAAAGGTTATTGTGGCCCGGGAATTCTGCTGCGGAGCGAATCTGATTGTGGCCAATCAGCCTACCAGGGGGATTGATGTGGGTACAAGTGATTTGATCCGCCGTCAGATCATAAAGCAGTCCAGGGAAAAGGGAATCGGAGTATTACTGATTTCTTCAGATTTAAATGAAGTATTGGAGGTTTCGGACAGGCTTCTGATCATGAAGGACGGGGAAATCGTGGCGCAGTTCATGGATCCCAAGTCTGTCACAGATGATATGTTAGGCGAGTATATGCTGGGTATAAAACATATGACTACAGAAGAAATGGGGGATTTATTTTGAAACGGGTTGCACGGGTAGAGTTCCTTTTTGAATTTCTGCGGGTCATTCTTGGCCTGGCTATTGCTTACTTATTTACGTTGCTTGCAATTGTATTTGTTGCCGAGAATCCGCTGGAGGCAGTGAGAGAGTTTGCAATCGGGCCATTTCTCACAACAAGAAGATTTGGTCAGATCATGGGAAAATTTATTCCTTATTTGATCAGTGGATGCGGTATGTGTTTTATCTATGCCTGCGGCAGGTTTAATCTTATTGGTGAGGGTATTGTGAATTTCGCGCCATGTATTGCCGCTCTTGCATTGTTTGGGACAGGGGGACTGATGATGAATCTGCCTCTTCCGTTGAACCTTCTGATCCTGCTTGTGATCTGTGCCGTTGTGGGAGGCGCGGTTGCATCTGTCCCTGCTTTTTGCAGGGAAACCCTGGGAGGCAATGAGACAGTGGTATCCATTATTATGAACTATATGCTGTTATACTTGTCCATGTATCTTCTTAAGCGTTTTTTGTCCGACAAATCACAAAGCTTTCTCTGCTCCAAACCGTTTCCGGATAATGCACAATTTCACTCCCTTTTTGCAAACAGCAATTTCCACAGCGGAATCTACATATCTGCTATTTGTTTTATTATTGCGTGTGTTGTGTTTTACCGGACGGGAATCGGACAGAAGATACGAATCAGCGAAGCCAATGTCAGCTTCGCGCAGTATTCCGGTATCCGGTCTATTGCTGCAATGTATGCTGCCCAGATCATAGGCGGAGTGTTTATGGGCATAGCAGGCTGCGTGGATGTATTTGGCCTTTACACCAGATATCAGTACAGCGCGTTGACCAATATCGGTATGGATGGACTGATTGTTGCTGTAATTGCAAGGAAAAAGCCCTTTTTTATTCCTTTTGCCGCCTTTGTTCTGGCATATATAAGGACCTCCGCTGTGGTGCTTAATCTGGCTACATCCATTCCGTATGAATTTGTTAACATGATGCAGGCCGTACTGATCCTCTTTGTTGCGGCACAAGGCTTTCTTGAGAAACCGAAGAACCGGATTATTTTCAGGATATCAAGGGAAATAGAAGCACAAAAAAAGGAAGGAGTATAATAGGATGCTGACACAAATCGCTTCATTCTTATTTTCAGTGATCAGAATATCTACGCCGATTATGTTTGTCGCCTTATGTGCAGTGATCAGTGAAAAAGCCGGGCTTTTAAATATGGCTGCTGAGAGTATGATGTTAATGAGCGCGCTGATCGGTGTTATATTCAGCGCGATTACCCAGAGCCTTTTGATCGGACTGATTGCAGGTGCTATGAGCTCTGTTCTGGTAACACTGTTTCTGTGTTTTGCAACATTTGTAATGAAGGTTGATCTTTATCTGATGTCCATTGCAATGAACCTGGCTCTAAGCGGCGCTACGGTCTATATCATGTATATGACAACTGGTGTGAAATCCAATACGGCGGCAACATTTGCCAGTAAAACCATGCCCAACTTCATCATACCGGTTATCCAGGACATTCCTTTTTTGGGAAGACTGATTTCAGGGCACAATGGATTTACGTACATAGCATTTTTAATGGTATTCATTGTGTGGTTCCTTTTATATAGAACCAAGATCGGATTGCGGATCAGGGCTGTTGGGCAGAATCCTGCGGCAGCTGAATCTGTGGGTATTAATCCGCGTCTGATCTATACGCTGTCCTTTTGTATGGCAGCAGTGATTGCAAGTCTAGGAGGAATGTATCTTTCCATGGGTTACCAGAGTTTCTTTATCCGGGACATTACAGGCGGGCGGGGCTTTATTGGAATGTCCGCATCCACAATCGCCAATGCAAATCCGGCAATTGCGGCCGTTATATCTATTATGTTTGGATTGGCTGAGGCGGTAACGAACTATTTAAAGATATACATTGCAGACACGCACCTGTTATCTGCATTGCCGTATATGATCATGACTGTGCTTATCCTTTTGCTCTCGGCGGTCCGGAAACGCGGTAGGGAACAGATCGCGCGTGAGAACAAAAAACGGCTTGAGCAGCAGTCAGGTAGTGCCGTTCCAACTAATATTAAAATGAGAGATGAGTGAGGGCGTTATTTATGGATATAAATTTCTATCATAAGCGGTATACACCAAAACCAGGAAAGGTAAGGGTCATAATAGATTCAGATACCAGGAATTCCATAGATGACCAATATGCCATATCCTGGCTGCTTAAATCACCGGAGCGGGTTGAGGTTGAGGCATTATATGCCGCTCCCTTTTCCCATTGCGTTTTCTCCGAGCTTGATGCATCTGGTGTGGCTGCAAATTATATTGCCCAGATTACAAAGGGCGGAGGCACTCCGGAGCAGGGGATGAAGGGGAGCTATGAGGAGATTCTGAAGATCGGCAGTCTGTGCGGCGTTGATCTGAAAGGGAAAACATTTCTGGGTTCTCCTCATTATTGTAAAGCGGAGGGGGAACCTGTGGACAGCGAGGCGGCCAGGGACCTTGCGCGGCGCGCTAAATCCGGTCCGCTCATTTATGTGGTTGCCATTGGGGCGATTACCAACATCGCTTCAGCAATCATGATGGATCCCAGCATTATTGATAACATTGTGGTGGTATGGCTGGGAGGGGAACCTCTTCATTTTCCTCAGACCTTTGAGTTCAATCTTTCCCAGGATCTGATCGCCTCCAAATACATATTTGACTGTGGAGTACCGCTTGTGTATATCCCCTGTATGACGGTTGCATCCCACATATCTGTTTCAGAGGCAGAGTTGATGGCTAATCTTTCCGATAAAAATGAACTCTGTGATTACCTTTCAGGGATCGTGGTTGAACTGCTTCCTAAAGATGCTTCGGCAGCTGATCCCATGATGCTCTATAATAAATTTGGAAATCTGCTGGGAGTATATGATATGGATGAGGATATGTTTGCAGATTTCCCAACGAAACACTATGCTGCCTCGCGTATTGTATGGGATCTGGCGGCAGCTGCCTATGTGATCAACCCTGCGTGGTGCCCGGCCGTTGAAAAGTCTTCACCGGTCCTTTTGGATAATTCTGTATGGGGGGAAAGCGACAGTATGCGTCATCCCATTAAAGTCTGCAGCTTCGTCTTTCGCGACTGCATACTGGGAGATCTGTTCCACAAACTTACCACTGCCTGAATGGGATAGAAGTTAAGAACCCCTTATAAAGGGGGATGGCCCGGTCTGGTACGCCCTTTCAGGCGCCAGTACCGGGCCGCGTCATCTCTGACTGAAATCAATATATCACAGTTTGGGATGAAACTCAATAGTAGTCAGATAATCGTAATGAAGCGTAATATTTCTTACAAAAAAGTTGGGCTTTTGCGAAAGAAAGTATGAAGAAAAAACCGCCTGAGTACATCCATGCACTCGGGCGGTTTTTAGTGGAAGTAATGGGGCTCGAACCCATGACCTTTCGCGTGTGAGGCGAACGCTCATCCCAGCTGAGCTATACTTCCATGAGAATATTATAGCACGATAAATTGGAAATACAAGTGTTTCATTCCTAATAATGTAAAAAAATTGCAGAATATTGTACTTTCCATCATATTATAGTATTATGATATCAACTACATTGGGGCGGATGTACTCTCAAAGTCTCCCCGGAACCCGGCTTTGCGGCTGACAAGAATCAACTCGCAAATCTGGGTGCCGGAGACTCGGAGGGTACACGGATGAATAAAAGGAGGTAGTTTTTTGTGGATCTATATGGGGATTTAAGGAAAATGATGGATGTGGCATCAGGCAGGCGCAAGGCATCCCTGGTATTAAAAGGCGGGACGGTTGTGAATGTTTTTACGGAAAAGACCGAGGTGGCTGATATCGCCATTGAGGACGGATACATAGCTGGCATAGGGGATTATGAGGGGGAGCACAATGTGGACCTGTCGGGCCGGTACATCTGCCCCGGCTTTATTGACGGTCATATACATATTGAAAGCGCCATGGTGTCACCTCCTGAATTTGAGAAGGCGGTCCTGCCTCACGGCACCACGGCTGTCATAGCGGATCCCCATGAGATCGGCAATGTAGCCGGCTGCCAGGGGATCGACTATATGCTGGAGACCACCAAAGACCTGGATCTGGATGTGTTTATCATGATGCCCTCCTGTGTTCCTGCCACGGCTTTGGATGAGTCGGGGGCTGTTCTGGGACCGGAGGATCTAAAGCCTTACTACGACAACCCGCGTGTGCTGGGCCTTGCGGAGGTGATGAACTCCCTGGGAGTGGTTGCCGGAATGGATGACTTGATGGGGAAACTCAGTGATGCCGGCAGCAGGGGAATGGTGATAGACGGCCATGCTCCGTTTTTGGAGGGAAATGGGCTGAATGCTTATGTGTGCGCCGGGGTGCTCTCGGACCATGAGTGTTCAGATATTGATGAGGCGCTGAAAAAGCTTGGCAGAGGCCAGTACATCATGATAAGGGAGGGGACCGCGGCCAGGAACCTGGAGGCGCTGATGCCATTGTTTGCCGCCCCTTATTATGAGCGCTGCATGCTGGTCACGGACGACAAACACCCCGGTGATCTGATCTCCATGGGGCATATTGACTATATCATACGCAAGGCTGTTTCACTGGGGGCGGATCCCATAAAGGCCATTAAGATGGGGACGCTCCACAGCGCCAGGTACTTTGGCTTAAAGGACAGAGGGGCCGTCATGCCCGGACTGCGGGCAGACCTGGCAGTGCTGGAGGATTTAAAAGATTTCCGTGTGCTGGCCGTGTATAAAGACGGGAAACTGGCAGCGGAAAAGGGCGTATGCATTCAGGAAAAGGAGGACAAAAGCCGGGAGCTGGCATCTGCATTCCCAAGGGTATTTGATTCCTTCCATCTGGATGAAATTACATTAAAGGACCTGGAGCTGGAAAAGAAGGGAACCATGCAGCGTGTGATCCAGTTTAAGCCCCATGAGCTGCTCACACAAGAGAGAATCCTGCCATGGCCGGATGACGATACTGCCGCGGCGCAGGGGCACAGGGCACAGGGAGTGGATCTGAATGAAGACATTGTAAAGGCAGCTGTCTTTGAGCGCCATTTACATACAGGTCATACCGGCATTGGCTTTATTGGAGGATATGGACTGAAGAAAGGTGCAGTGGCCACCAGTGTGGCCCATGATTCCCACAATCTTATTGTCATAGGTACCAATGACAGGGATATGGTTCTGGCAGCCAATGCCGTGAGAAAGAATAAAGGCGGCCTTGCCGTGGCGGTGGACGGACAGGTGACAGGGGAGCTGGCCCTTCCCATCGGCGGCATCATGACCCAGGCTTCCGTGTATGAGGTGGAATCTCAGCTTGAGAAACTGAAGGAACAGACAAGGAAGCTGGGGATCAGCGAAGACATTGATGCCTTTATGACACTTGCCTTTGTAAGCCTGCCGGTGATACCTAAACTGAGGATCAACTCATATGGCGTCATTGATGTGGACCGGCAGGAGGTTGTGGAGGCAGTCTTTTAAACACCCATGGATCTATAAAAATTAATTTTCCTTTTCACAACGGTATTTTCCCGGGACTGCGGGCGGCGCAGTGGAACGCAATTCATTTTCCCGGAATATCCTAATAAAAAAAGGAGAATATCGTGATGTGAATCAGGCAAGAGAAGACATAAATTGTGACATCGTATATTCCATGGGAATCACGGGGAAAGGGGTTGGTGTTGCAGTCCTGGACACCGGCGTTTATCTCCATGAGGATTTTAAGGATAGAGTAACAGCCTTTGCTGATTATGTAAACCAGAGGCCGCAGCCCTATGACGACAACGGGCACGGGACTCATATATCAGCTATGATAGGAGGGAGCGGCGCTTCCTCGGAAGGAAAGTACAGAGGGGTGGCGCCTGGATGCAGTCTGATATCTGTAAAGGTACTGGATCACAAGGGAAACGGATATGCCTCGGATGTACTGGCAGGATTAAAATGGATCAGGGAGCACATGCAGGAGTACGGCATCCGCATTGTGAACATTTCAGTGGGCTCCCTTTCCAGACGTGATATGACGGAGAACTCCATATTGGTGAGGGGAGTCAATGCGGCCTGGGATGATGGGCTGGTTGTGGTAGTGGCAGCCGGCAACCATGGTCCGGGCCGTATGACCATTACCACACCGGGGATCAGCCGCAAGGTTATCACAGTGGGATGCTCCGATGACCATAAGGAAGTGGAAGTGATGGGAAGCCGGATGGTGGATTATTCCGGCCGCGGTCCCACTTTGGCATGTATCTGCAAGCCGGATATTGTGGCTCCCGGGTCGGGGATCGTCAGCTGCTGCAATGAGCCCGGCCGGTATTTCTCAAAGTCAGGAACCAGCATGTCAACACCTCTGGTATCCGGCGCCATTGCACTTTTACTGGAAAAGTACCCGGAAATGAGCAACAAGGATGTGAAGCTGCGCATCCGTGAACGGGCCGTGAACCTGGGCCTTCCCCATAACCAGCAGGGGTGGGGAAAACTGGATGTGGCCCGCCTGCTGGAAGATTAGACCAGTAACAGATTGATAAAAATAAAAAATGCCTGAGCCCATCGAAGGATGGGTATCAGGCATTTCACGTTCCGGCGCGCCCGCGCTTTTAGGTACAATGAAGCAATCGGAAACCTACGCCTCCCAGCGCCCGGAAGCCCCGCATGGGAGCACCAGTCCTGACTGGGTTACGGGAAGGCCCACCTCCTGGGCATTGACCGTACCGCCAAAGCGGGGAATCACTTCCACTCCCAGCATGTAGCTCAGCACGGAGGGGGCCAGGCCCGTGGTGTATGAGTTGATCAAAAAGAACAGGGGCTTGTCTGAAAGAAGCTGCACGCACAGCTTTACCAGAGGATGGATGGCATCCTCAATTTTCCAGATCTCACCCTTGGGGCCGCGCCCGTAAGAGGGAGGATCCATTATGACCGCGTCATAGCGGTTGCCTCTGCGGATCTCCCGTTCCACAAATTTTACGCAGTCATCCACGATCCAGCGCACAGGGGCGTCCGCCAGGCCGGAGGAGGCGGCATTTTCCTTGGCCCATGCCACCATGCCTTTGGATGCATCCACATGGGTAACGCTGGCTCCTGCTTTTGCGGCTGCCAGTGTGGCGCCTCCAGTGTAGGCAAACAGGTTCAGCACTTTTATGGGCCTTCCCGCCTGTTTGATCTTATCCCCAAACCAGTCCCAGTTGGCTGCCTGTTCCGGAAACAGCCCTGTATGCTTAAAGCTGAAGGGCTTCAGATTAAATGTAAGGCCATTATATCCAATGGACCACTGCTCCGGCAGGTCGAAGAATTCCCACTCACCGCCGCCTTTGCTGCTGCGGTGATAATGGCCGTTCATGTGCTTCCAGCCCTTGTGGGTCTTAACTGTATCCCAGATGACCTGCGGATCAGGACGGACCAGCAGGTAATTGCCCCAGCGCTCCAGCTTTTCACCATTGGAGCAGTCTATGACTTCGTAATCATTCCATTTGTCGGCAAGCCACATAATTATAAAAACCTCATTTCCTCAATATCTGATGTGATAAGTAGCAGATTGCATCATCCCGGCCGCAGGGTTACTGCCTGGATGAAGTATTATAATACAGAGTATAGTCTAAATTGTGTGTAAACGTCAAGTTTATGATAAAAAAGAAAAAATACAGTCTATCGTAAACAAATTGAAAGATAAATAAGGTTGAATAATTACGGGAGCCTTGATACAATATAGGTTAGGATTGCAGGAGTCTCATACTACGTGAATGGCTTCAGCATGGGCGAGTGCAGATGGGAAGAGGAGCTGAGCATATGAAGAAACATACAGTGGCAGTGTGGGTGCTGGCAGCGGTGCTGTCTTTGGGTACGGCTACGATTTCTGCCATGGCGGCGGAAGGTTGGGCCCAGTCCGGGAGCAGCTGGGTTTACTATGATTCCAATGGAAACCGCGTATATAATGCATGGAAAAAGGGGGCGGACAACCAGTGGCGTTATCTGGACGGTGAAGGCAATATGGCCACCAGCGCCTGGGTTGATTCCGATTATTATGTTGACAGCAATGGTATCATACTCACTGACAAGTGGTTGAAACTGACCAATGATGACGGTGAGTACGAGTGGTACTATTTTGGAAGCAGCGGGAAGATGATGTCCGATGCCTGGAAAAAGATCGATAACAAGTGGTATCATTTTGACGGGGACGGACGTATGGAACTGGGCTGGATCCTGGATGATATGTACTACACGGGAACGGACGGCGTTATGCGGACAGGATGGCAGAAGCTGGAACCCCCGGATGAGGATGATGACAACAGGGACCGCGTCACACCCGGGATCGACAGTGTAACGGATGATGATGGAAGGTATTGGTACTATTTTTCCTCCAGCGGCAAGAAATTCGCACCGGACAGTTCGGACGGAGATTACACGGCGCGTAAGATAGACGGTACATATTATTGCTTTGATGAGACTGGAGCCATGCAGACAGGCTGGAAGAATGTGCGTTCCTCCTCCAATGATTCCATTGAGGATTACATGTATTTCGGCGCTGACGGAAAGGCCAGGATCGGCTGGTACTCCATAGAACCCCCGGATGACCTGGAAGGCTATGACGGTGATGTGGAGTGGTTTTATTTTACAAACAGCGGCAAGCCAAGGGCTGCCGATACAGAGCGGCTGACCACCAATGATATCGTGAAACTGAACGGTAAATCCTATCTGTTTAACCACCTGGGCAACCCGGTTTACGGACTTAAAAAGGTTTATACGGGTTCCGGGGATGATGACTGGACCACCTTCTATTTCGGTGACAAGAACAAGAGCTGCGTGCAGAAGGGTAAGATAAAGGTCACGGAGGACGATGGCAATAAGTCGGATTTTTACTTTGCGGATAACGGCCGCGGGTACAATGGCGTGAAGGATAACTACCTATATTATAAAGGAAAGCTCCAGAAGGCCACGGACGGCCAGAAGTACGTGTGCTACCGGGTGGATAATAAGAACTATGTGGTCAATTCCTCCGGCAAAGTTATGAAGAGCACAAAGGTAAAGAACAGTGACGGGGTAAAGTTTGTTACCAATGCCAGCGGGCAGCTGACATCAGCGGATGAAGATACGGATATTGATTCCTATGTAACAGAACCCATGGAACCCTATTGCACTGAGGATTAAAACATGGATCATTGGGAAAGACTTCTGGTATAACAGAGGTCTTTTCTTTTTGGCCCGTTGGCCATTGAATCAGTATCATAAATAGCAATGCAGATAACTATGCAGAAAAAAATAAAAAAGTACTTGCATTTAATGGAGATGTATGCTATCATAACAAGGCTGTGGCATGATAGCGTTGAAGCGAGAGGTTGCCGCCCACAAAGTGAGGCGGGTTTTCCGTGGAGCGAATGTCAAGTTAGGAAACTGGCGACAAGTCACTGTACCAATTAAAGAAACTGCAGGATAAATGGCAGAATCAGTGTGGAGTTCCGTTGGGACACACACGGAAACGTGTACAGTCACCGCTTGTCGTACTTGGTTTAGAAGTGCGAAAAGGAGGCGACTTTTTTTATGGCAAGTCAAGTAATGAGAATCACTTTAAAGGCTTATGATCATCAGTTAGTAGATCAGTCCGCCGGCAAAATCATCGAGACTGTAAAGAAGACAGGATCACAGGTGAGCGGACCGGTACCGTTACCAACCAAGAAAGAGGTAGTAACCATTCTGCGTGCTGTTCATAAGTACAAAGATTCCAGAGAGCAGTTCGAGCAGAGAACTCACAAGAGACTGATCGACATCACTGCTCCAAGCCAGAAGACAGTTGATGCACTGTCCAGACTGGAAATGCCGGCTGGTGTGTACATCGACATCAAGATGAAAACAAAATAATATTTGTTTTCAAGGGAAAATGTTTATATCCTGAAGGGTTTAAATTATAGAAGCAACACTGCATTTCCTGTTGAGGAATCAACATACCGCACCCGTCCCCCGGGCGTCAGCAAGGGAAGGCTTACGGGCAGGTTCATAGTGTTCCACGTATAGTTAGACTGTTCTAGGATGAATGCGAAAGCATTCCGCTGTAGATCATGAAACAGGAGGTAAGACAATGAAGAAAGCGATTTTAGCAACAAAAGTCGGAATGACCCAGATCTTCAATGAGAATGGTG
>Ga0129310_1000175_pt1 | contig 88609 bp, 97 predicted proteins | sample Go1ome_2_FD_94433 | JGI IMG/M metagenome (GOLD analysis project Ga0129310, IMG submission 94433) | Western lowland gorrila individual fecal microbial communities from Wisconsin, USA - Go1022A metagenome | ecosystem: Host-associated > Mammals > Digestive system > Large intestine > Fecal | place... | reverse complement strand
TACTTGTCATGCGAGGAAGCTCCTTTCTGTTTTTTGTTTTGTGGTGATTCAAATATAACACAAAAGAGCCTATCCTCGTTTTTTATTTCTTTAGCTGTAACACAGGTATTGTAAACCTACATTAGGTGAATTTTTATAACAATATATGTATATTAATACTTATTATAATAATTAATTATAATTATATATATACAACAAAATATATATTATAGCTATATAACCTTTTTTAAGTTAAAATAAATAGCGAAACTGCTTTAAAAGAGAATAATTTTTTAATTAAGAAAGGAAAAGTTATGAAGAAATATTTATATATGCTTGCCGCCGGAGTGTTAGCCGTATCAATGCTTTCCGGCTGTTCGGCAGATAACAGCAAAAATAATGAACAAGCCGTGGAAGAAACAACGAAAACTGCAAGTGAGACCGGAGATGTTACTTTTACTGATGCACTGGGACACAGCGTAACGGTGAACAATCCGAAAACAACCATTGCCTGTATGGGAAGCTTTGCGGAAACATGGCTTCTTGCCGGCGGCGAGCTTGCCGGAGTAACAGACGATGCTTATGACGAAAACAGAACTGATATACCAGACGGTATATCGAGCGTTGGAACACTTAACAGTCCATCGGCGGAAACAATAATTTCCATGAATCCCGATTTTGTAATTCTTTCAGCCAATACAAAGGAACATATTGAGCTTTATGATACACTTAATTCAGCCGGAATAAACACAGCGTATTTCAGTGTAAATACATTTGAGGATTACCTCGATATGCTTAACATTCTTACAACCATAACAGGAAGAGAAGACCTTTATGAAAAGAACGGCATTGAGGTGCAGAATAAAATAAATGAAGTTATAGAGTCCACAAAGGGAAAAGAATCACCTAAGGTTCTTTATATAAGAGCCTTTTCGACAGGAGCAAAGGCAAAGGACAGCACAAGCATGACAGGAAAAATGCTTGCCGATCTCGGAGCAACAAATATTGCGGATTTACAGCCGTCTTTGCTTGAGGACTTAAGCATGGAAGAAATAATAAAACAGGATCCGGATTTCATTTTTGTAACAACAATGGGCTCATCGGAAGAGGCGGCTATTGAATATCTTAAAACAGAGGTGGAGTCAAATCCGGCGTGGAATGAGCTTTCAGCTGTCAAGAACGGAAGATATATAGTATTGGATAAGGCACTTTTCCATTACAAACCCAATGCGAGATGGGGTGAAAGCTATGAAGTACTCGCAAACTATCTCTACGGAGAAGAATAAAAAGGAGATTATATTTATTACGATTTGCATTGTCGCTTTGATAATGTCGATTTTGCTCGGTGTATGCCTTGGCGCAACAAGGATACCGGTTTCGGATTTTTTCAAAGCATTGATCGATAATGATGGCTCCACAAACAGCAGAATAATATATGCAGTTAGACTTCCGAGAGTAGTAGCATCGGTGCTTGCCGGAGCGGCATTGGCTGTTTCCGGTGTTGAAATACAATCTATATTGGAAAATCCGCTTGCGGCACCGAGCATAATCGGAATTAATTCGGGAGCAGGATTTTCCGCAGTGCTTGCAATGGCGCTGTTCCCAAATAAATTTTCGCTTATACCTACGGCAGCATTTATCGGAGCAATGGTTACAGTTGAAACTGTATACATAATAGCGAGAAAAAACGGAGCATCCAAAATAACGCTTGTGCTTGCAGGTATTGCGGTCGGCAATCTTCTTAATGCAGGAATAAACACAATAACAACATTTTTTCCAGATGCACTTACGGCATCCAACAGCTTTAAGGTCGGCAGTGTTGCCGGAATAACCTTCGGAAAGCTGACTCCGGCATGGATTTATATAGTAGTAGGAATTGCGTTGGCTTTTCTTTTCAGCAATGAGCTGGATATACTTGCTCTTGGCGACAAAACGGCAAAAAGCTTGGGAATGAATGTAAAGCTTATCCGTTTTATTATACTGATTACTGCGGCGATGCTTGCCGGATCAGCAGTCAGCTTTTCCGGTCTGTTGAGCTTTGTTGGGCTTATTGTTCCGCATATTGTCCGTTTTTTTGTAAAAAGCGGAAGCAGAAGACTTATTACTGCATCAGCGTTTTTGGGAGGAGCATTTGTTACATTTTGCGATTTGCTTTCGAGAGTGCTGTTTGCACCCTATGAAATACAGCTTGGAATAGTTATTTCGTATATAGGTGTGCCTTTCTTTATATATCTCATAATGAAAAAGAAGGGAGGCAGACATGGTGATAAGGCTTGAAAACTTATGTGGTGGCTATGGCAGAAAGCAGGTTTTATTTGATATAAATGCGGAAATAAAAAACGGAGAGATAATTTCGATTATCGGGGCAAATGGCTGTGGAAAATCCACATTGCTGGAAATAGCTTCGGGATTAATGAAACCGATGAGCGGAAGGGTGACAGTTGACGGTGAAGATGTCCACAGTATGGAAGGAAAAAAGCGTGCAAAGCTTATATCGGTGCTTTCACAGCAGAAAAGTCCGGGAGTGCTCACCGTAAGAGCGTTGGTTTATCACGGAAGATTTCCTTATCTCGGATATCCGAGAAGATATACCGATGAAGACAGACAGATAGTCGAAGAGGCAATGCAGACTGCCGGAGTTTCAGAGTTTGCGGACGAGAGCCTTTCTGAACTTTCCGGCGGCCAACAGCAGAAAGCATATATAGCTATGCTTATTGCACAGAATACAAAAATTGTTTATATGGACGAGCCGGTCACCTTTTTGGACATAAATTATCAGCTTGAGCTTATGAATTTGATTAAAAAGATGCAGAAGAGCGGAAAAACTGTTATAATGATTATACATGATCTTAATCTGGCAATGACCTATTCCGACAGAATAATGGCTATGAAGGACGGCAGGCTTTTGAGCATGGGTACGCCTAAGGAAATATATGAAAAAGGTGTGCTTGGCGAGCTGTTCGGAATAGAAACGCATTATTCGGAAAAGGAAAATCAATATTTTTTCAAAAAACTTTAAGGAGAGTAAGCTAATGAAGCTTTTCAGCAATCTTGCGGTGTATATCGGAATAGGATTTCTTATGTCCTTTATTGTGAATAAAACGTATGTGTATCTTGTTGTTTCCGTAATTATGTTTATTATCGGAATAATCCTTGGTATAATAAATTCTAAGAGAAAATAAGGAGGTCTGCATATGAGCAAAAATATCCGTGTTAAACCGGGCAAAACGCAGTCGGCAATGGGTTTTGCGGTTGGAATTGTATTTTGTCTTATAGGCTTGTTTCTTGTAATTCCGCAGTTCGGTGCTTTCGGAATATTCTGGACGGCCATTGCCGTTGTTATAACAGCTACAAACGGAATAAATGCCTTTGGCAAAAAGGGTATAACAAGCTCGGAAATAATTATTGATGATGATAATGACTATACGGACGGCTCATCTCAGGAGATAAGACTTACTAAACTTAAAAATATGTACGATAAAGGTCTTATTACAGCCGAGGAATATGCAGAAAAGAAGAAGGAAATATTAAGCGAAATTTGATCGGAGGAATAACCTATGGGTTGGTGTATTGAATATCAGCAGGAATTTGACAAGCTTATGCACGACTGGCAGACAGAAATAAAAGATGAATTGAAAAAAGACGCACCGCAGTGGAACAGTACACTCGGAGTAGGTAAAAGTCCGACAGTGCTTATTAACGACAGTTATAAAGAAAAACTTGAAGAATTAAAAAAGAAATATGATATGAAATAAAGAAAAAATGAGTCATTTGGCTCATTTTTTCTTATATATAAGTTCTTTCAGCTCGGTTATACTGATTATTCCCGAAAAAATAAGCAGAACGGTATACATTACACAGAAAAGACATATGAACGGAATTATGCTTGAATCATCAAAGAGGCTATATATAAATCTTATTGCCGAAAATGACAGAACCGCACAGGAGAGCGGAATAAAAATGTCCTTCGGATAAAATACCGATGAAGGTATCTGCGTTTTGATTTCATGTATTCCCATAACCGTTGTTATAAGCATACCGATGGTCATTCCGATTATAAAGGCGTCTATGCCATATATCGGCATAACAAAATATATGAATATCAGATTTATTACTGACGCTATTATGTTTGAAACAAATATAAAGCTGTGACAGCCAAGACCGTTTAATATTCCGGCAAGAGTTATATGTACATACATAAACGGACACATTACCACAAGCCGTATCAGCAGTCTTCCAAGCTCTCTGTTTCCGTAAACAAGCATACATATTTTATCGGGAAAAAGCATGAATACGGCATTAAAGCCTATTGCCGCCGCTATGGTCAGCTTAAGGCTCTGCGATGTTACATATGCGGTATGACGGTTATGTCCTGCCGCCAGTCCGGCACTTATCTCGGGAATCAATGCGGCAGATACGGCAACAAGAAATGACGACGGAAGCTGTATAAGCGGAAGTGCCATACCTGTCAGATTTCCGAAGGCCTCCATTGCCTCGGTTGAGGACATACCGAAAAGCACAAGCTTTTGAGGTATAAGTATGTTTTCTGCGGCGGATAGTGCAGATGCGGTTATTCTTGAGCCGGAAAGCGGAAGAGCCATGGATATTATCATAAGTGCGGCTTTTCCGAAGGTTATGCTGTCGCCTTTTCTTATTGTGCTGTGCTTTGATGTCAGCTTATAGCAGACTGCCGTAAGTGCAAAGGAGAGAGCCTCTCCGGTGAGTACACCGATAACTGCGGCGGCACAGGCATATTCCAGGCCCATGTTTATGAACATCGGAGCAAGAACAGTTATGCAGGAGATGCGCACAGCCTGTTCAAATACCTGTGAAATTGCCGGATATATGTGCTTTTGCAGACCGTAGAAATATCCACGCATACATGAACCGACAGCCATGAACGGAACGGCGAAGGCAAGTATTTGTATTGATATGGCTGTTCTTGGTTCCTTTATTATGTCTGCCGCTATTATATCTGCTCCGAAAAACATTGCCGCCGATACGATAAGGCTTATAAAAATGCAGATTATGACAGAGGTACAGACGGTTTTGTTTATTCGGTTGACATAGTGCTTTGCATTTTCTGCCGCTGTTATTCTTGAAACAGCAGTGGAAAAGCCGGAACTTGTTATGCTCCAGCTAAGCAGATATATGGGCATGACAAGCTGATACAGTCCCATACCTTCAACGCCGATTGCGTCAACCATGTATACTCTGTTGAAAAATCCCATTAAACGAGTTATAAGATTTGCGGCTGTCAGTATTGCCGCACCTTGTAATATGGATTTTTTGCTCATTAAAAAAGTAACTCCTAAAGGTGTTCATTATAAGTGTATTTATGGTATAATCAAAAGATGTATAAATAAATTCAACACACAAATTAAGGTGGACATATGTTTGATTTTAGTGAAGAACTGAAAAAGCTTCCGGATAAACCGGGTGTATATATAATGCACTCCGATACAGACGAAATTATATATGTAGGAAAAGCAATAAATCTCAAAAACAGAGTACGCCAGTATTTTCAGAACAGCAAAAACAAATCGCCTAAGGTAGCGGCAATGGTGTCGCATATTGCGTATTTTGAGTATATTGTTACCGCATCGGAAATGGAGGCACTTCTGCTTGAGTGCAACCTTATAAAGGAGCACCGTCCGAAGTACAACGTAATGCTCAAGGACGACAAGACATATCCTTATATCAAGGTGACAACAGCAGAAGAATATCCAAGAATATTTATAACCCGTAAATATGTTAAGGATAAAAACAGATATTTCGGGCCTATTACCGATGTTACGGCGGCAAGAGAAACTGTGGATATAATCCACAAGCTTTTTCCCATAAGAAAATGCCGTAAAAGTCTTCCGAAGGAAATAGGCAAGGAAAGACCTTGCCTTAACCACCATATCGGCCAGTGCCTTGCACCCTGCGACGGTCTTGTTTCGGCAGAGGAATACCGCAAGGTTGTTGACGAGGCAATAGCGGTGCTTGAAGGAAAATATGACTATATAATAAAATATCTTGAAGGAATAATGTATGCCGCCTCGGATGAGCTGGATTTTGAAAAGGCGGCTGCCACAAGAGATAAAATAAACGGCATTAAAAAGATAATGGAAAAGCAGAGAATAAGCAATACCGGCATAGGCGACAGCGATGTAATTGCTTTTTCCAGAGCCATGGACGAGGCACTTGTGCAGGTGTTTTTTATACGAGGCGGAAAGCTTTCGGGAAGAGAGCATTTTCTTATCAATGCGCCGGATTATATAGACCGAAGCGGAATAATGACGGAGTTTGTAAAGCAGTTTTACAGCGGAACGGCGTATATTCCGAAGGAGCTTATATTGGAGGAACCTCTGCTTGAAGAGGAAGAGCCGGTTATCGAGGAGCTTTTGGAAAATATGCGAGGCTCAAAGGTTATAATAACCATTCCTCAGAAGGGCGAAAAGCACAAAATGGTTCAGCTTGCGGCACAGAATGCGGCAATAACCTTTGAAAGAATCGGCGAAAGAATAAAAAAAGAACAGCGTGAAACAATAGGTGCTCTCGAAGAAATAAAAAATGCTCTCGGTATAGAAAGAATACCGTACAGAATAGAATCCTACGATATTTCCAATACACAGGGCTTTGAATCGGTGGGCTCAATGGTTGTTTTTGAAAACGGAAGAGCCAAAAACAGCGATTACAGAAAGTTTAAAATAAAAACGGTTATCGGTGCAAACGACTTTGCCTCAATGGAGGAGGTAATAACAAGAAGACTTATGCACTCAATGAAGGAAGAAAAGCTCGGAAGCAGCTTTGCAAGACTGCCTGATATGATATTTGTTGACGGCGGAAAAACACAGATAACTGCGGCACAGAATGCTATGCAGAATGTAGGCATATATATTCCGGTTTGCGGAATGGTAAAGGATGACCGACACAGAACAAGAGGACTTCTCTATAACGGAGAAGAAATAGAACTGCCGACAAATTCCGAAGGCTTTAAGTTGATAACCAGAATACAGGACGAGGTTCACCGTTTTGCGATAGAGTACCACAGAAAGCTTAGAAACGAAAAACAGGTTCATTCTATACTTGACGATATAGAAGGAATTGGCCCTAAAAGAAGAAGAATGCTTATGCAGCATTTCGGAGATATAGAAAAAATAAGAAATGCGGAAGTTGATGAACTGCTTGAAATACCGGAGATGACAATAAAGGCTGCGGAAAATGTGTATGCGTTTTTCCATATGCAAAATAATGATAAGGAGAGTTGATATATGTCGAGTGAAACACAGATACCTCTTAAGAAATTTACGGATGAATTTGAACTTGAAAATCTTACACATGATATAGATATAGAAGAAAGAATGCTGAAGCAGAAGTTTGTAAACCGTCCGGCACTTCAGCTTACGGGCTTTTTTGACCATTTCGACAATACCCGTATACAGATTATCGGACGAATAGAGCACACTTATATGAAGAACCAGTCAAAGGAAACAAGAATAGAAATACTGGATAAGCTGTTCAGTTATCGTTTTCCTTGTATGGTTTTCTGCAAATCACTTCTTCCGTTTTCCGAAACCTTTGCCATTGCTGAAAAATACAGCGTGCCTATTTTCGGAACAAGCTACGGTGCATCCGAGCTTTACAGTGAGGCAATAAGATGGCTCAATACAGAATTTGCGGAAAAGATAACAATGCACGGAGTACTTGTTGATGTTTATGGCGTTGGCCTTCTTATAATTGGCGAAAGCGGTATAGGAAAAAGTGAGGCGGCATTGGAGCTTGTAAAACGTGGTCACCGTCTTGTTGCCGATGATGCGGTAGAAATTAAAAGAATATCACATAAAATTCTTACGGGAAGCTGCCCTGAGCTTATAAGATATTTGATAGAGTTAAGAGGTATAGGTATACTTGATATAAGAGAGCTTTTTGGTGCAGGTTCGGTAAAAACAAGCCAGAACATAGATATTGTTGTCAGACTTACACAATGGGATCAGAATTATAATTATGACAGACTGGGTATTGAAGAGGAATATATAGAGATACTCGGAAATAAAGTAGTTTGTAAAACAATCCCGTTAAGACCGGGACGTAATGTTGCGGTTATAATTGAATCTGCCGCAATCAACCACAGACAGAAGCTTATGGAAAAAACACCTTACGGCAGTATAGCCGAGAGACTTAATTTGAAATGAGGTGAAAGTGTTGTCCGAAAAACAACCTAAAATAAATTATATAGAAGAGCTTAAAAATATTTGCGGTACAGTTCTTCTTAATGAGCCTATGAGTCTTCATACGTCCTTCAGAACAGGCGGCCCGGCGGAGGTATTCATAAAGGCGGAAAGCACCGAAAATATAATCAGCACGATAGATATTGCAAAAAAATATAATAAACAGTATATCATAACCGGAAACGGATCAAATATACTTGTTAAAGACGGCGGCATTGACGGAATAGTCATTAACATAGGAAATGAAATGAGCAAAATAAAGTGCGACGGCACAAAAATATATGCACAGGCAGGAGCTATGCTTTCTGCATTAGCAACGGCAGCCGCAGATGAAGAGCTTACAGGACTGGAGTTTGCCTCCGGCATACCGGGAACGGTCGGCGGAGCTGTGTTCATGAATGCCGGAGCATATGACGGAGAAATTAAAGACGTTATTGAATATGCCGATGTTATAGACAGCGAAGGAAATACACATAGGCTTATAAAGGACGAGCTTGAGCTTTCTTACAGGCATTCGGTTATAGCAGAAAAAAATATGATAGTTGTCGGAGCAATGTTTAACCTTAATAAAGGCATAAAGAAGAATATAACCGACAAAATGGCTGATTTTGCAAAAAGAAGACGAGATAAACAGCCTTTAAACTATCCCAGTGCCGGAAGTACATTTAAACGTCCGGAAGGCTATTTTGCCGGAAAGCTCATTGAAGACAGCGGACTTAAGGGAAAAACAGTCGGTGGAGCACAGGTTTCCGAAAAGCATGCAGGCTTTGTCGTGAATATCGGAAATGCAACGTCAAGCGATATAATTGCGCTTATGGACGGTTGTATAGAAACGGTGTATAATAAATTCGGAGTTAAACTTGAGCCTGAGGTCAGAATATTGGGAAAAGACCTTTAACATAAAAGGCGTATACGAGAGGCAAAGGAGGAAATAATATGAAATTCGTAATTGTAACCGGAATGTCCGGTGCAGGAAAAACAACGGTTTTGAAATTCCTTGAGGATATGGATTTCTTTTGCGTGGACAATCTGCCGCCGGCACTTATAACAAAATTTTCTCAGCTTTGCTTTGAACAGGACGGTTCTATTGATAAGGTTGCGTTGGGAATAGATATACGAGGCGGAAAGCTTTTTAAGGATTTGTTTAAAAGTCTTGAGGATTTAAAAACAGAAGGCTATGATTATGAGATACTTTTCCTTGACGCTTCGGATTCAACGCTTATAAAAAGATATAAAGAAACAAGACGTTCACATCCGCTTTCAAAGGGCGGTTCGATAGAAACGGGAATACAAAAAGAAAGAGCAATGCTGGCTGATGTAAGACAAAAGGCAACCTATATTATTGATACCAGCAGTATATTGACAAGGGAGCTCAGAGAACAGATATACAAAATATTCAGGGAAAATACAAAGTTTGAAAGCCTTATTATTAAGGTATGCTCATTTGGTTTTAAATACGGAATACCGATGGATGCAGATTTGGTTTTTGATGTGCGTTTTCTTCCGAATCCGTATTATATTCCGGAGCTTAAAGAGCTTACGGGCAACGATGATCCCGTATCTTCCTATGTTATGAGCTTTGACGAGAGCAAAATATTCCTTGAAAAGCTTGTCGATATGCTTGAATTTCTTATTCCTAAATATATATCTGAAGGAAAAACACAGCTTGTTATTGCGGTCGGCTGTACAGGAGGAAAGCATCGTTCCGTGACGTTGGCAAATGAGCTTTATGCAAAGCTTATGAAAAACCACAGTGTAATACTCAGCCATAACGATATAGAAAAAGACTCCAAAACCAAAAGGCTTTGACATTTTTACTAATAAGCTAAAGTTGAAGAGTTTGTCGGGAGGACGAAAATTTGTCATTTTCATATAATGTTAAAAGCGAGTTGTCCCATCATTTTGGAAATGCAAGACATTGCAGTATAGCAGAACTTGCGGCAATATTGAATATGTGTGGACATATTGCGGATAATCACAATAAATTTTGTGTAAAAATACAAACAGAAAATCCGGTCGCTGCCAGAAAGTACTTTACATTACTAAAAAAAACTTTTAATATAGACAGTGAAGTTCTGATTAGGCGTAATAGTCAGCTTAAGAAAAACAGAATTTATATGCTTTTTATAAATAATGACGAAGAAGCGAGAAGAGTTCTTAATGCCTGTGGTCTGCTGTACACCGAAAACGGTGTGGAGAAAACAGCCAGAAGAATAGACAGAACAGTCGTCAGCAGTGTATGCTGCAAAAGAGCATATATAAGAGGTGCATTTTTGGCGTCGGGTTCTATATCCGATCCGGAAAAAATGTATCATCTTGAGTTTGCGTGTTTGGATGAACCGTACAGCGAAAGCTTAAGGGATTTGATAAATTCTTTCGGGCTTGATGCAAAGATTGTTAAACGTAAGGAGCATTTCGTTGTCTATCTGAAAGAGGGAGAGCAGATAGTAGACCTTTTGAACATAATGGAAGCGCATAAAGCTCTTATGGATCTTGAGAACGTAAGAATACTTAAGGATATGCGTAACAATGTGAACAGAAAGGTTAACTGCGAAACCGCAAACCTTAACAAAACAGTAAATGCAGCTGTAAAGCAGATTGAAGATATTGAACTGATACTTACAAAAATGGATTTGTCACAGCTTCCGCAGTCTCTGAGCGATATTGCGGCACTAAGACTGGATTATCCTGATGCAAGTCTGAAGGAGCTTGGTCAGATGCTTAATCCGGCAGTTGGAAAGTCCGGTGTTAATCACAGGTTGAGAAAATTAGCTGAAATTGCGGATTCTTTGAGAGAGGAAATGGGTGAAGGAATTGGTAAGTAAAACTATTAAAGTAAAGAACACTCTTGACACAAGACAGGTTGCATACTTAGTACAGTGTGCCGGACAGTTTAAAAGCGATATTCGTATTGAAGAAGATGAAAAAAGAATTAATGCAAAGAGCATAATGGGAACAATTTCTCTTGCAATTAAAGAGGATGACAACATTACGATTGTGGCCGAAGGCGTTGACGAAGCTAAGGCTGTTGAGGAAATCGTAAAGATTCTTGCATAATACATAAATTTATTTAAATAAGTTCGAAATTAAGGCTGTTATTTTAATGAAGTTTAATTCATAAAATGGCAGCTTTGTTTTATGTAAAATTGCTCCGAAAAATAAACATAAAATAAATATTGCTATTGTTGATTATACTGTTATAATATTTAAACGGCTTATATTGATAATAGTGAAAAATACGTTTAAAATATAGAAAAATAACTTGAAAGGATGGTTTATTTGAAATCTAATTCATGCAGAAATACGCTTGTTATCGGCCACAGAAATCCGGATACGGATTCTATCTGTTCTGCCATTGCTTATGCAGAGCTTAAAAATAAGCTTATGGGTGGCGGTTATTGTGCCGGAAGAGCGGGAAGAATAAGCAGTGAAACAAAGTTTGTTCTTGACAGCTTTGGCGTAAAAGAGCCGAATTATGTTGCATATGTCGGCGCACAGGTCAAGGACATGGATATGATATATACAGACGGCGTCAATGAAGAAATGACTCTTCAGGAGGCCTACAAAATAATGCGAGAGGAAAAGATTGTTTCTCTCTGCGTAACCGATGATAACGGTATGCTCAAAGGTCTTGTTACAATGGGCGATATTGCCAATTCAACAATGGACGTATATGACAACAGAATTATTTCAAAGGCAAAAACAACATTTGCAAGCATTGCAAAAACGCTTGACGGCCAGATTGTTGTAGGCGACAAAAACAAGGTTTTTGACCATGGCAAGGTGTTTATCGGTGCGGCAAATCCTGACCTTATGGGCGAGTTTGCCGAAGAAGGCGATGTTGTTATACTTGGAAACAGATATGATTCACAGCTTTGTGCAATCGAGATGAATGCGTCGGCACTTATTGTATGCTCGGACACGAAAATTTTTGATACAATAAAAAGACTTGCGGCTGAAAGAAACTGCGTTATAATAACAACGCCTTATGACACCTATACAATCGCAAGACTCATAAACCACAGTATGCCCATTGGATATTTTATGACAAATGCGGAAGATCTTATACAGTTTAACACAGAGGATTATGTTGATGAAATAAAGAAGGTAATGAGTGATAAGCGTTACAGAAACTTCCCTGTAATAGATATGGACGGAAAATATTACGGCATGATTTCAAGAAGAAGTCTTCTCAATCTCAAGAAGAAGGAAGTTATTATGGTTGACCATAACGAGAAATCACAGGCGGTTGAAGGCATAGAAGAGGCAGATGTGCTTGAAATAATCGACCATCATAAGATAGCCGCAATAGAAACGGTAAATCCGGTTTATTTCAGAAATCAGCCTCTCGGATGTACGGCTACAATAATAACACAGATGTATGATGAAAACGGCGTTGAGATAACAAAAGAAATCGCAGGACTTCTTTGTGCGGCAATACTTTCCGATACACTTATTTTCCGTTCACCGACATGTACGGAGCTCGATAAAAAGACAGCTTACAGACTTGCGGAAATTGCCGGAATAGATGTTGAAAAATTCGGAACGGATATGTTCAGTGCCGGAAGTGATCTTAAGAATAAAACCGTTGAGGAAATATTCTATCAGGATTTCAAAAAGTTTGCCTCGGACGGCGTAGGCTTTGGTGTAGGACAGATAAATTCCTTCAATTCGGCAGAGCTTGCAGAGATAAAAGCGAGAGTTATTCCGTTCATGGAGCATGCTGTTTCGGAAATGGGCATACAGCTTATTGCGTTTATGCTTACAAATATCTCAGACGAAAGCACAGAGCTCATTTACAGCGGCCCTATGGCAGACAGCATTATAAACAATGCTTACGGTGATATGGAAAAGACAGGTGATAAGGCTGTTTATCTTCCCGGAGTTGTATCAAGAAAGAAGCAGCTTGTTCCAAAAATAATAAGAGGAATACAGCAGCTTTAATTAAGAATTTTGAATTAGAATTCCGGACGTTTGCGGAAAATGGCACAAAATGTAATTAAGTTACGCAGAATATTTGATTTTATTTTTAGTCATTGTGGAATAATAGCTTTGAGGAATTATTTTACACAGGAGGACTAAAATACTAAATGAAAAAAATAATAAAAGTTGTGACTATGATACTTATTTCATTGTCGGCTGTTGCTGCGTTTCCCGATGCCGCATTTTCCAAGGATAAACCATATGTTTCAAAAAAACTGCATTATGCTTATATAACAGGATATTCGGACGGCAGCTTCAGACCTTATGAATTTATTACAAGGCAGGAGGCTGCCGTTATTGTATGCAGATTAACGGATATTGCGTCGGATAATGTATATAAAAAGTTTAAAGATGTCGGTGCTGATAACTGGTCATATGATGCGGTTGAGCGACTTTATAACATGGGAATAATAAGTGGTTATGATGACGGAAGCTTTCGTCCGGAGGAGAATATAACAAGAGCAGAGTTTGCCGTTATGCTTTACGGCTTTACAAAGGATAATGAGCCTAAAAAGGAATTCTGGGATTTAAAAGATCATTGGGCTAAAGAGTATATTGAAAAGGCGGCGGCTGGCGGCTGGTTTGCCGGTTATACCGACGGCAGTTTTCATCCCGATGAATATATAACAAGAGCCGAGGCGGTGTTCTTTATTAATTACGCCTTGGACAGATTTCCGGAATACGAAACAGATCTCCTTGAGGATAAAAAAACATTCACCGATGTTTCAAGGGACGATTGGTTTTATATGGCTGTCTGCGAGGCGGCAAACAGCCACGAATGTTATTACAGAGCCGATGAAAGTGAAATTTGGAGTCTGGTTATTTAATAAGAACAAAGTGATTTTTATTATAATCCAATATTCCTTCTGCCTTTAGTTTTGCGAGCACAGACGAAACTGCACTTCTGTCGGCAGCAAGATAATCGGCAAGCCCTTGGCGGTCGAAGGGAATATCAAATTCGTTTTTGCCTGTTTTTATTGAAACATCAGATAAATATGAAAGAATTTTTTCACGGAGCGTTCTCTTGGAGAGATGCTCCATTCTTTCTGTAAGGAACATATTTTTCTGTGAAAGTATAGAAAGCATGTTATGGGAAACATCATGGTGAAATTCGCATGATGCACTGCAAGGTGTTACTGTACGATCTCTGTCAAGAAAAATAATTCTGCTTGGCTTTACGGTATAGACCGATACCGGAATTGTATCTACTCCGGCGAGTGCAAATGCCTCGCCGAAAAGCATTCCTTCGCCGAGCTGTGCCAATATGGTAACATTTCCCCATATATCCTCTTTTATAATCTGTACACTGCCGGAAAGAACTATTCCTATTTCGGCAGAGGATACGCCTGCATTTAATATAAATTCATTTTTTCCGTAGCTTCTTTCTCTTGCCTTAAGACAGCCGAGCATAGGATTTATGCTGTATGACGGTATACCTTTGAATAACGGTGAATTGGTAAGTATTTCAGCAGTCGTTTTCATAAAAAATCTCCTTATGTTGTAATTACAACGGATTTAGTTTAATTATTTTATTATAATCTCATCATAAAGTCAATCAAAGAGCATAAAGAGAGGAGATTAAAATTATGAAAAGAAGAATAATTAAGATAGATGAAAGTAAATGTAACGGATGTGGTCTTTGCGCCGCCGCTTGCCACGAAGGTGCAATAGATATGGTTGACGGAAAAGCAAAGCTTATGCGTGAGGATTATTGCGACGGACTTGGTGACTGTCTTCCTGCTTGTCCTGCAAATGCGATTACATTTGAGGAGAGAGAGGCCCCTGCATATAATGAAGCCGCAGTTCTTGCGTCTAAAGCGGCAAAGGAGCAGAAAAAAGCACCGTTTATATGTCCTTCGACAATGGCAAAAAGCTTTGTAAGAAAGCATGAAGAGCATGCAGAGCCGACAACAGAAATATCTATGGAAAGCCAGCTTACCCAGTGGCCCGTACAGATAAAGCTTGTACCTGTTAATGCACCTTATTTCAACGGAGCAAAGCTCCTTGTTGCGGCAGACTGTACAGCATTCGCTTACGGAAACTTCCATAATAAATTCATTAAAAACCATGTTACATTGATTGGCTGTCCTAAGCTTGACGGTGTGGATTATTCCGAAAAGCTTACGGAGATTATCAGAAACAATGACATCAAGAGTGTTGATATTGTACGTATGGAGGTTCCTTGCTGTGGAGGCCTTGAAAACGCAGTAAAGAAAGCACTTATGGACAGCGGAAAAATGATTCCCTGGCAGGTGACAGTTGTTTCTACCGATGGAAAAATAAAAGAATAATATATAATTGGAGGAAAATAAAATGTTTTGTTTTCAGTGTGAACAGTCAGCAGGTTGTGCAGGCTGCATCGGAAAGGCAGGCGTATGCGGAAAAACAGCGGCTACAGCGGATTTACAGGATAAATTAACAGGAGCATTAATCGGTCTTGCAAGGGCCTCGGACGGAAATGAGGTAACAGCAGAAACAGACAAGCTTATGCTTGAAGGACTTTTTGCAACAGTGACAAATGTAAATTTTGATGATGACGCAATAAATAAATTAATCGAAAGAGTGCATAAGGAGAAAAATAGACTTGTTCCCGACTGCTCAATCTGTGCATCGCCATGCTCAAGAACAGAGGATTATGATTTAAGCAGGCTTTGGGGGGACAACGAAGACATCCGTTCACTTAAATCACTCATACTTTTCGGAATAAAGGGTATGGCGGCATATACATGGCATGCAAGAGTTCTCGGTTATGAGGATAAAGAAATAAATCACTTCTTCTATGAGGCGCTTTTCAACATAGGTGAGGATTTATCAATGGAACAGCTCCTTCCTATTGTTATGAAGGTAGGAGAAATTAATTTAAAATGTATGGAACTTCTGGACATAGCTAATACGGAAACCTATGGAACACCTTCGCCGGTAGAGGTTGAGCTTTCGGTTGAAAAAGGCCCGTTTATAGTTGTGACCGGACATGACCTTCTTATACTTAAGGAGCTTCTTGAGGCAACGGATGGTAAAGGAATAAATATATATACACATGGCGAAATGCTTCCGGCTCATGCTTATCCGGAGCTTAAAAAATACAGCCATCTCAAGGGCAACTTCGGAACTGCATGGCAGAACCAGCAGAAGGAATTTGACAATATTCCTGCCCCCATACTGTATACAACAAACTGCATTATGCCGGTTAAGGCATCATATGCAGACAGAGTGTTTACTGCCGATGCGGTTGGCTATCCGGGAATGGTGCATATCGGCGAAAATCACGATTTTACACCTGTTATCGAAAAGGCGCTTGAGCTTGGCGGATATACCGAAGATAAGAGCTTTACCGGAATAAACGGCGGAAATAAGGTAATGACAGGCTTTGGACACGGCACTGTGCTTTCCGTTGCCGATAAGGTTATTGATGCGGTTAAGAACGGAGATATTAAGCATTTCTTCCTTGTTGCCGGCTGTGACGGAGCAAAGCCCGGAAGAAATTATTATACCGAATTTGTAAAGCGGACACCTTCCGATACGGTTGTGCTTACACTTGCCTGCGGCAAATACAGATTTAACGATTTAGACCTCGGCACAATATGTGGTCTTCCCAGATTAATGGATATGGGACAGTGTAATGACGCATACAGTGCGATTAAGGTTGCCGTTGCACTGGCAGAGGCTTTCGGCTGTGGAGTGAATGAACTCCCTTTATCAATGGTGCTTTCATGGTATGAACAGAAGGCGGTAAGCATTCTTCTTACACTTCTTCACCTCGGAATAAAGAATATCAAGCTCGGACCGACACTGCCTAAATTTGTATCACCCAATGTGCTTAATTACCTTGTAGAGAATTTTGCCATTGCACCGATAACAACACCGGAAGAAGATATGAAAGAGTTATTAAATAAATAATTATAATTTTTAATTAATTCCTATTAGCCCGCAGAAATGCGGGTTTTTGTATTGAGGAATTCATATTAATATGGTATACTTTAATAATACTAATCTACAGGAGATGTTAATATGGAAAGAATTGAAAGCTTTCGTATAAATCATTTAACGCTTATACCCGGACTTTATGTTTCCAGACGAGATAAATGCAAGGACGTTGATGTAACTACATTTGACCTTCGTATTACGGCACCGAACAGAGAGCCTGTTGTTGATGTTCCGGCGCTCCATACAATAGAACACCTCGGAGCAACATTTTTGAGAAACTCGGCACAAAAAGAAAATATAGTATACTTTGGGCCTATGGGTTGCCGAACAGGCTGTTATCTTGTTATGTTCGGAAAGCTCACAAGCGAGGATGTTTATCCGCTTGTTATGGAAATGCTTGATTTTATTATTGGCTTCGAAGGCGAAATTCCCGGTGCAAAGCCGGAAGAATGCGGAAACTATTCCGAACAGAATTTGAATATGGCTAAATTCTATGCAAAAAAATATAAAGATGCACTTGAAAAGGATAAATCCTTTGTTTATCCCGATTGATAAAGTTTTTTAATGCACCGATATAGGTGTGAGGAGGTTTTGGATATGCTTGAATTAAAAGGTATTCGCTGGCAGCTTGAAAGTGGCGAAGAGATATTAAAGGACGTTTCGCTTACTGTTCCGGACGGAAAGCTTACTGTTATAACAGGACCTAACGGCGGAGGTAAGACGAGCCTTGCAAAAATTATTGCCGGACTTGAAAAACCGACAGCCGGAGAGATACTTCTTGACGGAAAGAATATTACCGACTGGGACATTACCGAACGTGCTGTAAACGGAATAGGCTATGCTTTTCAGCAGCCGGTTCGTTTTAAAGGAATAAGAGTAAGAGATCTTCTTGAGCTTGCCGCAGGCGAAACACTTACAGAAGGTGAAATGTGCGATGTACTTGGCGAGGTAGGTCTTTGTGCACAGGAATATATAGACAGAGATGTTGACGCATCACTTTCCGGCGGCGAAAGCAAAAGAATAGAGATTGCATCTGTTCTCGCAAGAAGAAATTCAAAGGTGCTTGTTTTTGATGAGCCGGAGGCAGGAATCGACCTTTGGAGCTTTACGGGACTTATTGATGCATTTGAGGAGCTTAAGCATAAGCATGGAGAGGCGCTTCTTATAATATCGCATCAGGAAAGAATACTTGATATTGCCGATAACATAATTGTCATTGCCGACGGAAAAATACGTATGCAGGGCGATAAGGACGAAATACTTCCTAAGCTCTTGGCAGGAGAAAAGGGCAATAAGTGTCCGCTTGGCAAGGATAAAAAGGGAGGTATGCAGTAATGAACGATACAACATTTTCGCTTCTCAGTATACTTTCGGACGATTTTAACGGAACATACAACGGAGCATTTAATATAAGAGAAAACAGCCAGTGTGCCGGAAGAAGATCAACGGAAAATATTAAGATAGAGTCAAAAACAGATGAGCCGGGACTTGATATATATATCAAACCGGGAACAAAGGGTGAAACGGTTTATATTCCGGCCTGTGTAACACACGGAAATGTCGATGACCTTGTTTATAACGATTTCCACGTCGGAGAAGGTGCAGACGTTGTTATTGTTGCGGGCTGTGGTGTGCATACGGACAATGATGAAGAGGCAAAACATAACGGTATACACAGATTTTTCCTTGCGAAGGGTTCTCATGTGCTTTATAAAGAAAAGCATATCGGTACGGGAAACGGAACAGGAGCAAAGAAAATAGATCCTGTTACGGACGCATATCTTGAAGAGGATTCTGTTCTTGAAATGGATACTGTGCAGATAAGCGGCGTTGACAGCACATTCAGAAAAACATCTGCAAAGCTTGGCGCAAGAGCAAAGCTTATTATACATGAGCGTATAATGACCGACGGTGATGAAAAAGCGTCAACTGATTTCTCAGTTGATTTGAACGGAGAGGATTCAGGTGTTGATCTTATTTCCCGTTCGGTAGCAAAGGGCAGTTCACACCAGGAATATCATTCAAGAATAAGCGGAAACTGCCGATGTACGGGACATTCCGAATGCGATGCTATACTTGTAGGAAACGGAACGGTAAATGCCGCACCGGAGCTTTTTGCCGGAAATATCGACGCATCTCTTATACACGAGGCGGCAATAGGAAAGATAGCCGGAGAACAGATTATAAAGCTCCGTACTCTCGGACTTACACAGGAAAAAGCAGAAGAAAAGATAATTGAAGGCTTCCTTAGAGGATAAGGACAGCTAAGTCGAAAGCTTGTCATAACGATTGTGTCATAATATATTACGTTGTATAAAAATAGCTTTATCTACAATCAAACAGCCATATCCGGTTTTTCAGATATGGCTGTTTTTGACTTTAACATTATTAAAACGGTCTGAAACAAATTCCTCTCGGAATACACATATTGCAAAGCAGATTTGCAAGACATATGGAAAGGCATACGCCTGTGCCTGCACCCATAGGAATTGTACTGCTGTACTGACGGTATGTTGTTCCTCCGCTCTGTAAACGCTGGACAAGCTGTTGATACTGAAGATTGTTCGGCTCCATGCGTACCGCCTGCTGTGCACTGTTCATTGCCTCTATTTTGTTTCCGAGTCCGTAGTTTGCAAGAGCATGGAAATAATACCATCTTGCGTTTCTTTCAGCCGGATTTACGGAATTGAGAACATTGAGTGCCTCTCTGTAATGACCGGAGTTTATATAGTTTCTTGCGGCTGTAAGCTCATTGGTGGCTTCGTTCTGCTGCTGCGAAAAACCGCCGTATGCCTGACCGAATATATCCTCCCATGAGAATCCGCCATAGTTTCCGTAATATCCGCCGGAGGTCTGTGAGCTGCCTGTATTGCCGTATGAACCGGAGGCTTTTCCTTCACGGATATTTTTAATCTGATCGTATGCAGCGTTTATTTCACGCATTTTTCTTTCGGCATTTTCATCACCGGGATTTACGTCCGGGTGATATTTTTTGACTAATTTTCTATATGCCTTCTGGATTTCTTCATCGCTTGCCGACGGAGATACTCCGAGTACTTTATATGGATCTTCTGTCATTTATCCGTATCCTCCGTATAGAGTTTTTTATCTTTGTTTTCTTTTAAATTATAACGCATCCAGACTCCGGAATAAATTATATTTTTTATAACATTTATGTTCTGCTTAAGCGGAAGTGAAAACAATTTTTCAGCACAGTCGGATATAAGCATTGTTAAAATAGGTTTTACGTTTTCCGACGGCATAAATGTTAATGGATTATATTTTTCCTTTTTAATGTCCGAGGCCAAATCGTCCCATGCGTCCATTATATATATAAATTCGCCTAAAAGTCTGCCGACTTGTCTTAGTGTGTCGCTGTATTCATCTTCTTCATATATGAATATTTCCGCAAGAAGCTCACCGAATATTCCGGCAGGAGCATCGGGAACGGAAACGCCTTCATGTTCGATTTTTGTAAGCTCTGCAAGGCATTTTTCCATCACTCCGCACTGACGGGGATATTCCGAACAGACTTTGTTGTAATCCTTCTGTGTTACACAGGCCGCAAGCTTGGCAGTCAGCTTTTTATCATCGTTCCAGTCGTCGATAAATTTGTTGTGCACAAGAGCAATGCTCATATCAGTTGCATATTGAGTTATGGTATTTATGCTGAAAAGATGTTCGGTTTTCGGATGTATAATACATCTTCCATTTTCCTCCGAATACTGCTCGTCATAAAGAGAGGAGAGAACCAGTATAAGAAAAGCCATATCGTAAGTAAGCATAATACGGCTAAGCGAACCATACCGTTCTTTTAAGGAACGGCACAGTCCGCAGTATATTCCTCTGTATGCTTTTAAATCCTCCTCGTAGAGAGCGTCAACATTTGCTGTTACATATCCGAACATTTATAATCAGCTCTTTCTGGTGAATTTTTCTCCGCATTTGGGACAGGTGATTTCTACCTTGCCTTTTCCCTTAGGAATGCGGTTGTATACCTTACAGTTCGGACATTTGAAAAATTTGTAGGTATTCTTCTGCTCGGCTCTTGCTTTACGCTGAGCCTTTAATTTGTCGGTTTCTGCCTTGCTTGCAAGGTACTTTTCATTTTCGGCTGTACGGTGAGTTATGTCTTTTGAAAACATTCTGTAATAACAGCGGAAAATAATTCCCATACCGATTACAAAGCAGATAGATGATGCAATGGTTATATGAAGAATGTTGTAAAAAACTACAGATAACAGAAGAAAAACTATTGCAATCATAGAAAGATGTCTGCCGTATTCATCACCACCGTAACGGCTTTGTATAAATTTGTTAAACCAGTCTTTCATATTTAATATTCCTTTCGTAATTAATAAATGCTCATATTTATTGAAATATATTGAAAGGTGAAACGCTATAAGCCGAAAACAAATCTCGGCTTATAACGCTGTATTTTTTATTCAAGCTCAAATGCACCTGTATAAAGCTGATAATATTTTCCTTTTTGTGCAATAAGCTCTTCATGGTTTCCTCGTTCAATAATGCGTCCGTGCTCAAGAACCATTATTGCCTTTGAGTTTCTTACGGTTGAAAGACGATGTGCGATAACGAATACCGTTCTTCCTTCCATAAGTGAATCCATGCCTTTTTGTACTATTGCTTCAGTACGTGTGTCAATAGATGATGTTGCTTCGTCAAGTATCATAACCGGAGGATCGGCAACTGCGGCTCTTGCTATTGATATAAGCTGTCGCTGTCCCTGTGAAAGACTTCCGCCGTCACCGGTAAGCATTGTGTCATAGCCGTCGGGAAGCATAGAGATGAAGTCGTGTGCATTGGCAAGCTTAGCCGCCGCAATAACATCTTCGTCTGTTGCGTCAAGTCTGCCGTAACGGATATTTTCCATTATTGTTCCCGTAAAGAGGTTTACGTCCTGGAGAACAACGCCCAGTGAATGACGAAGATCAGGTTTTTTGATGTTCTTAACATCTATTCCGTCATATGTTATTGAACCGCTCTGAATGTCATAGAAACGGTTGATAAGGTTTGTTATTGTTGTTTTGCCTGCACCGGTTGCACCAACGAAGGCAATCTTCTGACCGGGTTTTGCAAAGAGAGATACATCATGGAGTATTGTTTTGCCTTCCTCATAGGCAAAGTCAACGTCTTTAAGTCTCACATCTCCCTTAAGCTCACGATATTCGTATGTGCCGTCGGTGTTTTGAACCTTCCATGCCCAGAGCTCTGTTCTTTTTGTTGTTTCTGTAAGCTTTCCGTCTTTGCCGATTTCAGCATTGACAAGAGTAACTGTTCCGCCGTCCTTTTCAGGCTCTTCGTCCATAAGCTCAAATATACGCTCTGCACCGGCAAGTGCCATAACAACCGAGTTAAGCTGCTGTGATACCTGGCCGATAGGATTTGTAAGGCTCTTTGAAAGAGCAAGGAAAGCGGCTATTGTACCGAGAGTAAGTCCGCCGATACCTTTTATCGCAAGGAAGCCGCCGAATATTGCTATGCAGACATATTCAAGGTTTCCGAGGTTCATCATAATAGGCATAAGTATGTTGGCATACTGGTTTGCGCTTGCCATGTTATGGCGAAGTTCTTCGTTTTTGCGGTCGAAGCCTTCCTTTGCAGCCTCTTCGTGGCAGAAAACCTTGATAACCTTCTGTCCGTTTATCATTTCCTCGATATAGCCGTTGAGTGAACCGAGTGACTGCTGCTGTTTGATGAAAAACTTTGATGATTTTCCTGCAACCGATTTTGTAACATTAAGCATAAAGAAAATAAATACCGCAACAAATATTGAAAGCCAAATGTTTAATCTAAGCATTGTTATTGCAACAGAAATAATTGTTATCGCAGAAGACATAAACATTGTGAGTGACTGCGAAAGCATCTGACGGAGAGAGTCGGCATCGTTTGTATAATGGCTCATTATATCTCCGTGAGTATGTGTATCAAAATATTTGATAGGAAGAGTCTGCATATGTGCAAACATATCGTCACGAACACGCTTAAGAACGCCCTGTGATACCGATACCATTATTCGGTTGTATAAAAATGTTGCAAGTATACCGATAACACATATAACAGCCATTTGTGTTATTGCACCGAGAAGACCGGAAAAATCGGTGCTTCCAGATGAAAGCATGGGAGTTATATAGCTGTCGATAACGGTCTGTATAAAGCTTGAAACCTTAACATTTACCGCTGCACTTATTATAATACATATTATAACAAATATAAACTGTATTTTGTAGGCTTTTACATAAGAAAGAAGTCTTTTTATTGTGAGCTTCGCATTTTTGGGGCCTCTGCCTTTGCCTCTTGCTCCGCCTCTGCCCTGTGGCATAGGTCTTGTTTCTTTTTCGCTCATTCTTCCTCGCCTCCCTTTGTCTGTGAAATATATATTTCACGATAAATATCGTTTGTTTTCATAAGCTCATCGGGTGTACCGAAGGCTTCGATTTTACCGTTGTTGATTATTATTACCTTGTCGGCATCCTCAACAGATGAAATACGCTGGGCAATAATGAATTTTGTTGTTTCCGGAATTTCTTCACGGAATGCCTTTCTTATCTTTGCGTCCGTTGCTGTATCGACAGCGCTTGTTGAGTCGTCAAGAATAAGAATTTTAGGCTTTTTGAGAAGTGCTCTTGCTATACAAAGACGCTGTTTCTGACCGCCTGATACGTTTGAACCGCCCTGTTCGATATATGTGTCGTATTTATCCGGGAACTGCTCGATAAATTCATCGGCACAGGCAAGCTCGCAAACATGCTTGAGTTCTTCGTCTGTTGCGTCCTTGTTGCCCCAACGGAGGTTTTCTTTTATTGTTCCGCTGAAAAGTACATTTTTCTGGAGAACCATTGCAACCTCATCTCTGAGTGCTTCAATATCATAATTTCTTACATCAACGCCGCCGACCTTAACAGAGCCTTCCGTTACATCATAAAGACGGGGAATAAGCTGAACAAGTGAGCTCTTCGATGAACCTGTTCCGCCGATTATACCGATTGTTTCGCCTGATTTAATATCAAGGTTTACGTGGCTGAGGCAGAGCTTATCCATTCTCTTTGCGTAGCTGAAGGAAACATCTTCAAATTTAACTGAGCCGTCCTTAACTTCAGTTACAGGTTTGTCTATATCCTTGATGTCCGGTTCTTCGGCAAGAATTTCCGTAATACGTTCGGCAGAGGTTTTTGCCATTGTTATCATAACAAATACCATAGAAAGAATCATAAGGCTCATAAGTATCTGGAATGTATATGTTGTTATGCTGACAAGATTTCCTGTAAGCATCTGACCGCCGATTATATATTTTGCACCGAGCCATGAAGCAAGAAGAAGACAGGCATAAACACAGAACTGCATAAGCGGTGCGTTAAAAGCAAGAAGCTTTTCTGCCTTAGTGAAGTCATCATAAATTTCCTGTGATGAATTGTCGAATTTCTCTATTTCGTGATCCTCACGTACATAGGATTTTACAACTCTTATGCCATAAAGGTTTTCCTGTACGATAGCGTTGAGCTTATCGTATTTCTTGAATACACGCTTAAAAATAGGGTGTGCATTTGACATTATTAAATACAAACCGATTCCGAGAATAGGGATTGCACAAAGATATATAAGAGCAACGCTTTTGTTTATTCTTAATACGGCAAAGAATGCACTTATAAGCATAATGGGGCTTCGTACCGCAATTCTTATAATCATCATAAATGCCATCTGTACGTTTGTTATGTCTGTTGTAAGTCTTGTTACGATAGACGCTGTTGAGAATTTGTCTATATTAAGGAAGGAATAATCCTGAACCTTATAATACATATCGTGTCTTAAGTTTGCGGCAAATCCTGCCGATGCCTTTGCGGCATATTTTCCACTCATAATACCGCAGAAAAGAGATGCCATACAGCAGATAACGAGAATGATACCTACTTTTATAATATAATTCATATCGCCTTTGTTGATACCGTTATCAATTAGTAATGCCATTACTGTAGGCACAAGAACTTCAAGGATAACTTCTCCGGTAACAAATACAGGTGAGAGTATGGCGTCTTTTTTATACTGTCTTATGGACTGGGATAATTGTTTAATCATACCCATTTTTGTTTCCTCCTGATGTTAATTTTTTGATAGCTTATCTATATTTTGCTTGAGCTTTTCGGATATGTAGTAGAATTGTTCTATTTCTTCTTCGGTAAGGCCTTCTGTTATTTTAGCATTTACAGCTTTAATGAAGGGATCTATCTGTTCAAACATATTATAAGATTTTTCTGTAAGAACAAGTTTTTTGAGCCTTGCATCACTGGGAACACTGACTCTTTCTATATAACCGTTTTTTTCAAGTGTTTTAAGAATTCCGGTTGCAGTCGAGGATCTTATGTTTAAATTACATTCAACATCACGCTGAAAGACTTCTTTGCCTTTGGAGTAAGAATGCTTTAAAAACATAATTACGTTCATCTGCTGTCCGGTAATGTCACTCGGAGCCTTGCATTTCAGATGATGAGAAACCATCATTCTTTTTATAAGGTTATTAAGAGCTTTGATTTCGCCTATCATCATTTTCTCCATTTAATTACCTCCTTTCTGAATTGTTATGATGCTAAATGTTAGTATGCTAACTTTTATTATTATACTATTTTACTTTTGAATGTCAACATTTTATACAACGGTGAAAATTAAAATTTGATAAGAAAAGTATTAAAAAAATTAATCCTTTTGCTATAAAAATGAGATATTATTCATAAAAAAATTTAAATATTAATTGTATTTTATATTCAACCCAAATTGATACAAGATTTTAGCTGAAAAATCGCCGATAATAATTGTATTATTATATAAACATTCTTTTTGTGATTTGATTGAATATGTTTAATTATTAATTTATAATTAATTTAATAAAAACAAAGGAGAGATGACCATGCAATCAGCACTTCATATTGATGAAAAGGATAACCTCGTTACTTGCTTAAGAGACATAAAAAAAGGCGAAACACTAAATATAGAGGGAAAGGATTATATTGCAAATGCAGATATTCCCGTGTTCCACAAAATGGCGATAGCAGATATCAAAAAAGGCGAAAACTGTATGAAATACGGACAGATAATAGGTACTGCAACAGTTGATATACATACAGGAGATTATGTCCATGTGCATAATTGTGAAAGCACAAGAGGCAGAGGCGACAGAAAGTGAGGAGAATATTATTATGAAATTAATGGGTTATAAAAGAGAAAACGGACGTTATGGAGTAAGAAATCATCTTCTTATAATTCCTGCATCTGTCTGTTCAAGCGAAACAGCGGTAAATATTGCAAAGCTTGTTGACGGAGCAATAGCAATTCCTCATCAGCATGGCTGTTGTGAAATAGGAGACGATTTTGATACAACAAAGCGTACACTTGTGGGCTTTGGTAAAAATCCCAATGTTGGTGCTGCACTTGTTGTTGGTCTTGGATGTGAAGGTATCCAGGCAAAAGAAATTGCCGATGAAATAAAGACAACCGGCAAGCCTGTTGAATATATAGTTATTCAGGAAGAAGGCGGAACAGCCAAAACTATTGCAAAGGGTGTTGAGATTGCCGGAAAGATGGCAAGAGAAATTTCAAAGCAGAACAAGGTTGAGTTTGATATAAGTGAAATTATCCTCGGACTTGAATGTGGCGGAAGCGATCCGACGAGCGGACTTGCATCTAATCCTTCTATCGGTGTTGCATCAGATATGCTTGTAAGCATGGGTGGTAGCAGTATTCTCAGCGAAACAACAGAGGTTATAGGAGCTGAACATCTTCTTTATCCGAGATTTGAGGACGAAAACGAAGGTAAGAAATTCCTTGAAATGGTCAAGAGAGTTGAAAACAGATCCATTGCAGCAGGACATGACCTTAGAGAAGGACAGCCTACACCAGGCAACAAAGCCGGTGGACTTACAACAATCGAAGAAAAATCACTTGGCTGTATGCACAAAGCAGGACATAGTCCTTTCAAAGGTACTCTTGAATATGCAGAGGAGCTTCCGACAAACAAGAAAGGTCTTTATTTTATGGATACTCCCGGACAGGATATTGACTCAATAACAGGTATGGTTGCCGGAGGAGCACAGGTTATAGTATTCTCGACAGGAAGAGGAACACCTACCGGAAGTCCCATTGCGCCTGTAATAAAGATAACGGGAAATTCATCTACATATAATAATATGATTGATAACATAGATATTAATGCCGGAAAAATTATTACAGAAGGCGTTAAGCTTCAGGATCTTGGACAGGAGCTTTTTGATAAGATAGTTGATGTATGTAACGGTGAAATGCCAAAGGCAGAGGCTCTCGGACATAGAGAATTCGGTATATTCAGAACAGGCTTTACATATTAAAATAAATGCTCTCCGGGCTGACGCTCGGAGAGCATGGCTTTATCTGCATAATTTCTGCCTTACAGCTTCATACATAAGTACTGCCGCCGCAACAGAGGCATTCAGTGATTCTGCACCGCCCGGCATAGGTATTTTTATAAGCTCGTCACAAAGCATGGCTGAGCTTTCGGAAAGACCTCTTGCTTCATTTCCAAGCATAAATGCACAGCCTTTTGTATAATCAGCCTCAAAGTGCTGTTTTTTTCCTTTAAGATGAGCCGCAAATAGTTTTATTCCGCATTTGTGCATATATTCAACTGTTTCGTTTATATCAGCCGACTGCACGATGGGAATTTTGAAAACAGAACCCATTGTTGAACGGAGAACCTTGCTGTTATATAAATCAACACTGCCTTTGGAGAGTATAACTCCGTCAACACCTGCCGCATGAGCTGTTCTAATTACGGTTCCGAGATTTCCGGGATCATTCATTTCTTCGCATATTATATAAAAACCGTTTTTCTTTATTATGCCTTTTACCGAATATTCCTGTTTATGGCAGACAGCTATTATTCCCTGTGGATTTTTCGTTTCGCTTATGTCGGCGAAAAGCCTGTCGGATATGATGTAGGTATCGGCACGCTTTTTGTATACCGAAATGTCATTTTTAGCGGCAAAGCTCTCGGAAAATATGTATTTATCAACATTTACCGATTTGGGTATTTCGTTTACAAACCTTAAGCCGTCGGCTATAAACAATCCGCTCTGATTGCGATATTTTCTTTCCGAAAGAGATTTAAGCTCCTTTATTATGTGATTGCTTTTGCTTTCTATTATTTCATGCGTCTGCATTTAAAATTTACCCCTTTGAAATTTGTTAATTATATTTGTTTATATTATTATCAATTATAACAAATGTTTAGAAATTTGTAATTAATATTTGGTTTAATTTATGCTATAATAAAAAATACATAATTAGATAAGAATAATATATTTTGAAGTGAGATGATTGATTTGGCAGGTTCGACATTCGGAACCTTATTCCGGGTAACTACATGGGGAGAATCCCACGGAAAAGCACTCGGAGTTACAATAGACGGCTGTCCGGCAGGAATTGAGCTTTGTGAAGAGGATATTCAGAAGGAGCTGGACAGAAGAAAACCGGGTTCAAATCCATACGGAACCAAACGAAACGAAAGCGATACGGCACAGATATTGTCCGGTGTGTTTGAAGGCAGAACAACAGGTACACCGATTACGATTATTGTTTATAATGCGGATCATCATTCGGCAGATTACAGCAATATAGCCGAGAGATACAGACCGGGACATGCGGATTTCGGCTTTGACGCAAAATACGGATTTCGTGATTACCGTGGAGGAGGACGTTCCTCCGGAAGGGAAACGCTGTGCAGAACTGCGGCAGGTGCGGTTGCAAAGAAATTTATTTCAAGACTCGGAATAGATGTTGCGGCATATACGGTTTCGATAGGCAATATAGAAATTGACAGAGAAAAAGCCGACTTGACAAAGCGTTTTGATAATCCGCTTATTATGCCGGATAATGCTGCGGCAGAAAGAGCAGAGGAATATCTCAAGAAAATAATGTCGGAAGGCGACAGTGCCGGAGGTGTTGCGGAATGTATTATAAGCGGAGTTCCGGCAGGTATCGGCGAGCCTGTTTTCGATAAGCTTGATGCAGAGCTCGGAAAAGCACTTTTTTCATTGGGTGCTGTAAAGGGCGTCGAAATAGGTGCGGGATTTGGAGCCTCTAAGCTTAAGGGTTCGGAGAATAACGATCCGTTCAGAAACGAAAACGGAAAAATTGTTAAGCTGTCCAACAATGCCGGAGGAATACTCGGGGGAATTTCCGACGGAAGCGATATTGTTATTCGTGCGGCATTTAAACCTACGCCATCCATATCGTTAAAACAGCTTACCGTAAATAAAAACGGTGAAAATGATGAAATAACAATAAAGGGCAGACATGATCCTATTATAGTTCCGAGAGCGGTTGTTGTTGTTGAATCTATGTGTGCATTGGTTATTGCCGATATGCTGTTGCGCAGCATGACATCGGATATAAACAAAATAGAGAGATTTTTTAATTAAACGGAGGAGATTACGTTGGGACAGAATGTAAATGACTATCAGAAGGTTGTAACGGCTAAGGAAATACGTAAGGGACATACAGAGCTTCTTGTTAAAGGCACTATCGAAGGCCTTAAAAGAAGAAGAATGGATGCTTACTACTGCGAAACGATTGAAGAAGCAAATAAGCTTGCGTTAAGCCTTATTCCCGAAGGAGATTCAATATCATGGGGCGGTTCAATGACTATACGTGATATGGGACTTACAAAGCTTGTTAAGGAAAGCGGAAAATATAATGTTATGGACCGTGACCTTGCCGGCTCAACTGAGGAAATGAGAGAAATCCAGCGTCAGGCTCTTTTATGTGATACTTTCCTTATGAGCACAAATGCAATGACATCGGATGGCGAGCTTGTTAATATTGACGGACTCGGAAACAGAGTTGCGGCACTATGCTATGGACCTAAGCAGGTAATTGTCATAACAGGCGTAAACAAAATTATGCACTCGGAAGAGGCTGCCATTGAAAGAGCAAGAAATGTTGCGGCTCCGATAAATATGCAGAGATTTACCGGTAAGGTTACACCATGTTCAAAAACAGGAAAATGCGGCAACTGTTTCGGTGAAGATTCTATCTGCGGACAGGTAGTTATAACAAGATTTTCAATGATACCTTCAAGAATAAAGGTTATTATTGTAAATGATGATCTCGGCTTTTAATTAAAATATAATTATAAACACAAATTTTTAAAGGGAGGAATTCAGATGAATTTCAAAAAGAAAGCATTAGCTTTAACACTTGCATCAGCAATGACATTATCGGTATGTGCACCGGCATTTGCCGCCGAAGGTGATACAAGCATTCAGGTAAACGGAGTTAAGAGTGAAACAGTAGCAAGCATTGTAAACGGAAAAGCTTGCATTAAGGCTGACAAGGTAAACGAGGTACTTGGCATCGACGGTATTTTAAATAACGGAAAATACATAGTCGGAAACACAATTCTTGATGTCAGCACAGGCGATTATCTTGGTATTCGTGACATTGCGGAGGCTGCCGGATATATGGTTGGCTGGGACGGCGAAAACAAAACAGTAGTAGTTGTTGATGTTAATAAGCTCGGAAACGAAAGCTTTGATATTATCAAAAAATATGTAAATAAAACTATTGAAAATATGCCGACAAGCTATAAAACAAACGGTATGTTCAATGGTAATGTTGAAGTAGTTACAGATAACACAGTTAAAGTTCCTTTCAGTGGAACAATTTCAGGCGAAACAAATGAAAAGGCTTCAAATATAAACGTAGGCCTTAAGTTAGATATGTCTGATGTTTATAATGCAAAGGATGCGGATGGCAATCCCGAAGTATCAGATGCTGAAAAAACTGTTTTAGCTGCAATTGAGGATTCAAATACAAAGGTTATTTATAATACAGAAGCAGGAAAGCTTTATCTTAAATCAACACTTTTTGAATCATTCGGTCTTTCAAAGGATGCTTGGCTTGAATTAGATTTCAACTCACTTATGGATATGACAGGCTCAAACGGCATGGATATGAATATGCTTGTTAATCTTATCAAAAACGGAGATTTTGACGGCTATGTTTTAGAGACGCTTAAAGCTATGCCTGTTGACAGTATTACAAGCTATAATGATATCAAAACAGCTTACGATATGATTTGTAAGATGCTTGGCGATTCTTCATTTAAGTATAATAACGGTGCTTATACATCAGAATTTACAACAACAGAGGACGGCATGAATATTAATTATAAATTTGTTCTCGGAGATGATACATCAGCATTAATCGAAATGAAGGTAAGCCAGGAAGGTTATATGACAGTTGAATTAACTGCAAAGAATGACAGCAGCCTTAACTCAGAAATGAAGCTTAACTTCAATGCAATGGATTTAACTAAGCTTTATATGGAATATAAATCAAGCGTAACAGCTGCAGATACAAATCCTCTTACAGCTCCTGCCGAAGGTGAAACAGTTGTTTCATTGGAAAGTCTTTTTGCCGGTTTACTCGGAGCATAATTGAAATAATAATTTAATAATATGTTGAACTTAAACCCTGTCTGTACTATTTGTGCAGATGGGGTTTATTAATTTAAAAGTATATAGAAAAAATAACTGAAAAAGTATCGGAAAGCTATAATATTTCAAGTGAAAAAGCAAAAAGCCTTGTTGATGAGTATTTTAAATAAAGTGTAATTAACTGAAATAATTTGGCGTAATATATTGACATTTTAATATACAATATGTATACTGTATTTGTAAATTGAACAGGGGAGCTGTAAAAGGCTGAGAGGAAGCAAAGACTTCGACCCTTGGTGCATGAGAATGTAACCATACCTGATTTGGATAATGCCAACGTAGGAACGTATATGATTATTACGAGAGATACTTTGGTATCTCTCTTTTTTTATACATCGGCAAAATCTTAAAGGCTCTGACCTTGAATTTATCAATTTACTACTAAACTTAATATGATCAGTTGAGAGTGAACGGAGTTCATGAAGGGGTACACCACCACGGGTGTAATTCTTTGTGAGCTCTTTTTTAGTTTTAAGAGCCGGTCATAAGTTCCGAAGGGAGGTTTTTGTATGATTACTGTAAACGGAAAGGAAATAGCTTTAGAATCACAGCTTACTGTTATGGAGTATCTTGAACAGAATAAATATCAGCTTTCGAGAGTTGCCGTTGAAATGAACGGTGATATACTGCCTAAATACAGATATTCCGAGGTTATGTTAAAGGACGGAGATCGTCTTGAGGTTGTCAGCTTTGTCGGAGGAGGTTGATAAAATGCAGAAACAATTATCTAAAGAGGAAATTTATGCCGCACTTAATGAAAGACATTCACCGGAGATACAGGCTGTTCTGTCGGCCGGAAATGTGGCAATAGCCGGCCTTGGCGGTCTTGGCTCCAATGTGGCATATTCATTGACAAGAATCGGTGTTGGGCATCTTCATCTTATTGATTTTGATGTTGTTGATGTCACCAATCTTAACCGTCAGCAGTATTTTATGGAGCATGTCGGTATGTATAAAACAGAGGCTTTAAAATCTCTGCTTATGAAAATCAATCCGTATATAGAGATAAAAACCGATTGTGTAAGGGTTACGGAGGAAAATATAAAAGAGCTGTTCTGCGATAATGATATAGTCTGCGAGGCATTTGATAATCCGGATGCAAAGGCACTTTTAGTAAACGGAATAATGGAATATTTTCCGGAGAAAAAGCTTGTTTCCGCATCGGGAATGGCAGGCTTCGGCAGCAGCAACAGTATTGTGACAAGACGCATTACAAAGAACTTTTATTTATGCGGCGACAGAGTTACCGCACCGAGCTACGGAAACGGACTTATGGCTCCGAGAGTTGCGGTATGTGCGGCGCATGAGGCAAATATGATTACTCGTCTTATCCTCGGTGAAGAGGAAGTTTGATTATTTAGAGAGAGGGCATTGATATGAATTTAAATGATGATAAATTTGTTTTGGGCGGACATGAGTTTACTTCACGTTTTATTCTCGGTTCGGGAAAATTTTCACTTGAGCTTGTAAAGGCTTGTATAGAAAAAGCAGGAGCACAGATAATCACACTTGCACTCAGAAGAGCAAATGAAGGCGGAGTTGCAAACATTCTTGATTATATTCCTAAGGATATAGTTCTTCTTCCAAATACATCAGGAGCGAGAAACGCAGACGAGGCTGTTCGTATAGCAAGACTTTCGAGAGAGCTTGGCTGTGGAAATTTTGTTAAAATCGAGGTTGTGCATGATTCAAAATACCTTCTTCCCGATAACTATGAAACAATAAAGGCAACCGAAATACTTGCAAAGGAAGGATTTGTTGTAATGCCTTATATGTATCCGGATCTTAATGCCGCAAGAGATCTTGCAAATGCCGGAGCGGCATGTATAATGCCTCTCGGCTCACCTATCGGCTCAAATAAAGGACTCTGCACAAAGGACTTTATCCAGATACTTATAGACGAAATAGACCTTCCTATTATTGTAGATGCAGGTATTGGCCGTCCTTCACAGGCTTGCGAGGCTATGGAAATGGGTGCGGCCGCAGTTATGGCAAACACAGCCGTTGCGACAGCCGGAGATATTCCTCTTATGGCAGAGGCGTTCAAAAAAGCAATAGAAGCCGGAAGAAGTGCTTATCTTTCAGGCCTTGGTCGTACAATTGAAAGAGGAGCAAGTGCATCTTCACCTTTAACGGGATTTTTAGAGGACTAAGGAGGCACTGAAATGAATAATAACCATGTAAACGAAAGTATTTTAAGCGAGGAAATACTTGAGGATCAGAAGAAAAACAGAATTGATCATATGACATACCTTCCCGGAATGGAAGTTCTTGAGTCCGATACAATGGACAAGGTTATAGAAGCCATGAATGCCTATGATTATGATAAATATACAGAGGCAGATGTACGCCGTGCATTACTGCATGACAACCGTACACCGGAGGACTTTGGAGCACTTCTTTCTCCTGCGGCACTTCCGCTTTTGGAGGAAATAGCACAGGCGGCACAGAAGGAAACAAAAAAGCATTTCGGTAACAGCATATATATGTTTACACCGATATATATAGCAAACTACTGTGAGAACTATTGTATATACTGCGGCTTTAACTGTCATAACAAAATAAACAGAGCTATGCTCAATGATGAAGAAATTGATAAGGAAATGGCGGCTATCGCAAAGACAGGTCTTCAGGAAATACTTATACTTACAGGCTAAAGCCGAGTTAAATCAGATGTTCAGTACATAGGAAATGCCTGTAAAATAGCAAGAAAGTATTTCAAAGTAATTGGACTTGAAATATATCCCGTAAATTCCGATGAATATGCTTATCTCCATGAATGCGGTGCGGATTATGTAACGGTATTCCAGGAAACATATAATTCGGATAAGTATGAAACACTCCATCTTGCCGGACATAAAAGAATATTCCCTTATCGTCTTAATGCACAGGAAAGAGCACTTAAGGGCGGAATGAGAGGCGTTGGATTTGCGGCACTTCTCGGTCTTGACGATTTCCGTAAGGACGCTTTTGCAACTGGCTACCATGCTTATCTTCTTCAGAGAAAATATCCTCATGCGGAAATAGTATTCTCATGTCCGAGATTAAGACCTATCATAAACAACGACCGTATCAATCCTATGGATGTACATGAAAAACAGCTTTTGCAGGTTGTCTGTGCGTATCGTCTGTTTATGCCCTTTGCAAGCATAACGGTATCTACAAGAGAATGCGAGCGAGTTCGTGATAACCTTGTAAACATTGCGGCAACAAAAATATCAGCAGGAGTAAGCACAGGAATAGGCAGTCATGTTGAGGACATAGAGGATAAGGGCGACGACCAGTTTGAAATATCCGACGGACGTTCCGTTGATGAGGTTTATAATGCACTTGTCGATAACGGTTTACAGCCGGTAATGAGCGACTATATTTATGTATAAAGAATTGTAATGGGTGAGCTTATGAGCCTTAATCATAATGATATTATTGCAGTGACAAACAGAAGCCTTTGCGAAAGACCATTTTTGGAGCAGATAGAACATGTATGCCGATTCAAGCCTAAGGCACTGATACTGCGTGAAAAGGATTTGCCGGAGAACGAGTATGAAAGGATTGCAAAACAGGTTATGGAAATATGCGGTAGATATGATTTGCTTTGTATATTGCATTCGTTTCCGCAGACAGCGGTTAAGCTTAATTGCAGGGCGATTCATCTGCCATTGACGGTACTAAAAAAATCTGTTGATATGATTGACAATTTTGATATTGTCGGAACTTCGGTTCATTCCGTTGAAGATGCACTTGAGGCACAAAAGCTCGGTGCTGATTATGTTACGGCAGGGCATATATATGAAACCGACTGCAAGAAAGGACTTCCTCCGAGAGGTTTGGAGTTTTTAAAAAATGTATGTGATTCGGTTGATATTCCGGTTTATGGCATAGGCGGAATAAAAATCAATGAAGATCAGATAGAAGAAGTAAAAAAATGCGGTGCATCTGGTGGCTGTATAATGTCCGGAATGATGCGACTGTAAATAAAGGCTATTAATTCAAACAGGCTTTGCTGCATATCGGCAAAGCCTGTTTAACATATATTCTATAAAATTTCTTGTAATACCTTTATTAAAGCTGTATTTTCATCATGCAAACGAATGGCTATACGGCAGTATTCTGAGCCTAATCCGTAAAATTTAGAACAGTCCCTTACTTTTATGCCTTTTTCGATAAGCCTCTGACAAATGTTTTTATACTCTGTTTTTAAAAGCAGAAAGTTTCCGTATGACGGATATACCTTAACAGGGAGTTTCTGCAATTCCGAAAGCAGATATTTGCGTTCTTCTGAAATTAGGCTGTAAGTATTCTGCATATATGAGCAGTCCAAAAGTGCACATATTCCGGCAAGCTGTGCCGGTGTGGAAACCGCAAAGTCCTGACCGTATAACTTCATATCGGAAAGTAACTTAGAATTTCCGGAAATACAAAAACCGAGCCGGAATCCGGCTAAGGAATAGGTTTTTGTAAATGCGTCTATTACGATAATTCTATTGTTTTTAGAGGCAATAGCCTTAATAGTGTATTTTTCCCAATCCGGAATAAATTCCATAAAGCATTCGTCCGTAACAAGAAATATATTTTTATTACAGCACAGCTGTATGATTTTTTTCAAAAGCTGTGGTTCAACAAGCTGTCCTGTCGGATTATTGGGGTTGCATAAAAACAGTATATCGCAGTCTGATTGAACGACGGATAATATTCCTTCGTCCAATATAAAATTATTTTCCGCTTTTGTCATATAGTGCTGTACTTCACAGCCGACCAGCTCCAAAGCACGATTATATTCCTCAAAGGTAGGTTCTATTACAACAGCGTGCTTTGGTTTTAATGCAAATACCAGACGATACAGCAAATCGTCGGCCCCGTTTCCGCATAAAATTGTGTCTGCATTGACATTATATTTTTCCGCAAGACATGAGGACAGATATTTGCAGTAAGGATCTGGATATACTCCTGTGATGTCTGCCAGATTTGAAAGCTGTTGCTTTACTGTGCCGGGAATTCCGAGCGGATTTATATTGACGGAAAAATCAAGACAGCTTTCATCTGAATTTTCGGTTATTGTCTGCCATGAAGACGGCAGTTTTATTTTAGATTTCATTGGCTTTAATCCTTTATTTCTTTTTTGCAAAAATGCAAAGCCAGTGCTTTTTGGTATTGATATAGCATTTTATTTTATAAAATCCTGCTTTTTCCAAAGCGCTGTGGAGCTGATCCTCGTTATATACGCTCATGCCTTCGATTATGTTTACCCATTTTTCGTCGGATTCGTTTTCACCGTCACTGCCGTTACATACCATAAATATGCCACCGTGCTTCAATACTCGGTTTACCTCGGTAAAACATTCCTCCAGCCCCGGCCAGAAATAAATTGTTTCAAATGCGGATACGCAGTCAAAAGTATTATCCGAAAAAGGCATTTCCGCAACATTTCCACGGAGTATTTCGCAACGGTTCCTTTTGATTGCCCATTTGTTTTTCTTTGATGATTCGTCAACGCTTACTTCCGAATAATCAAGACCTGTTACATGGCTGTTTTTGCTTTTTCTTAACCAGGTTGCTATGTTTTTGCCGCCTCCGCAACCGATATCAAGAATGTTAAGATTATCTCTCATGGAAAGCTTAGAAAATCCCCAGGTCGCTATGGGGCTGTGGCAGATATTCATAAGTCTAACCATTATTGTTCCGCCAAATCCGACCGGTTTGCGAGTGTTTTGATAAAATCCCATATGTTTTTACCTCCGTTAGAATTAATATTTTCATATTAACATATCATGTCAACAGCCACAACTGAAAATTTGCAAATTAAAATTATGTTGACATGAAAAGATTTTTATGTTAGTATGTACAAAGAATAACAGTCAAGAAGGCTGCAAATGTACCATTTTATTTATTAGTGTATTATAAACCATGAAGGTTATTGTATATTTTTATACCTTCATGGTTTTTTTATTTGCAATTTTAAAGATAAAAGGAGGATTTTTATGGAAAACAGTGTCGAAAAGGTGATCGGTGATTTTTGGGATAACTACTCATCTGAGTTTGATGGTGAACATGATACAGAAAACATAGATGTATGGAAAAAATATCTTGAAGAGATTTTGGGAGCTGATAAAAACAAGGTGGTACTCGACATGGGTGCGGGAACAGGCTTCCTTGCAAATATGACAGCAGAGCTTGGATATACATCAATAGGTGTTGATATTTCAAGAAAAATGCTTGAATATGCAGTTGATCATGCTGATAAGAAAAAGGTATCGGCTGCTTATATGTACGGTAGCATACTTGATCTTCCTTTTATGGACAACACAGCGGATTATGTTATAAACGCAAGAGTTTTATGGACTCTTGTTGAGCCGGATAAGGCTATAAAAGAATGGGCGAGAGTAATTAAGCCCGGCGGAAGCATCTTCTGCTTTAACCGCATGAAAGAAGACGAAGGAATTACGGTATACAAAAAAGATTTCTATGACAACAAAGAAGTAGACGATAAGCTTGTTGTGCAGGGTGCAAAAATGGACGAGCTTAAAAACTTAATGGAAAGAAACGGACTTGTCAACGTAAGAATTGAACAGCTTCCTGATACATATAAGGATGAAGCCTTAAAGGATATGGACTGGTATCAGCCATGGTTTGTTCTTGCGGCAGATAAACCGTTATAATAGTGTTTTTAATTAAAAGGAGGATATTATGAAATTAAAGAAATATGTAGGCTTTATGCTTGCGGCAGTGCTTTGTGTATCTGCTCTTGCAGGTTGTTCAAGCACATCAAAAAAAGAAACTGAGACAACTACAACAGAAACAGAGGGAAAAACACTTAGAATTGCTTTCCCTGATATGGTAACAACAACTGACCCGGCTAATGTAGGCGCGGCAACAATGCTTAAAGAGGTTGCCGGAGTATGTGAAACGCTTGTTTATGCTGACTCTGACTTTAAACTCCAGCCTATGCTTGCTACAGAATGGGAACAGACAAGTGATACCACATGGGAGTTCAAGCTCAGAGATGACGTTACCTTCCATGACGGAACAAAATTCAACGCTGATGCGGTAAAATGGTGTCTTGAAAGAGAACGTGACGAAAACTCAGCCTTCAAAGGCTCAACATTTATTGATTCTGTAGATGTTGTTGATGAATATACAATCAGAATAAATACAACACAGCCGACAACAGAGCTTCCGGGTGCAGTTTCGTATGTAGGAACTGCGATAGTTGCACCGACTTCGGTTGATGAAAACGGTGAATTTGTTAAGGCAATAGGTACAGGATATTTTATGCAGACTGATTTTGATGTTACAAGTGGAAAACTTACTTGTGAAAAATACGATGGCTATTGGGGAGATGTAAATACATCGGTTACTTCAAGAGTAATAACATGTATGACAGATGCAAGTGCAAGAAGTCTTGCTTTGCAGAATGGAGAAGTTGATATTGTTTCGGATATTCCGTTCAGCGATCTTGAAACACTTTCAAATTCAGATGAATTTAAAGTATCTAAGTTTAATACAGCAAGAACGTATTATTATGAATATAATATGAATAAGCCTGTTTTCCAGGATGAAAGAGTAAGAAAGGCACTTATTTATGCAATCAACAAAGAAGAAATCGTAAATGATGTTCTTCTCGGAGTAGGCGGAGTTCCCGAAGGTATCCTTATGAGTGATATTCCTTGGGCAAACACAGATGTAGATACATATGACTATGATCCAGATAAGGCTGTTGAACTTCTTAAAGAGGCAGGCTATACTGATACGGACGGTGACGGATTTGTTGATAAGGACGGCGAAAAGCTTTCAATCAAGATTATATCCTTTACAAAAAGACCGGGCTGCCAGCTTATAGTACAGGCAACACAGGGATATTTTGCAAACATTGGCGTTGATACAAATATTGAAATTATGGATTGGTCAGCAATGGCTGAACTTGTTAAGAATGGTGAATATGATATGTCGCTTAACTCTGCTGCATCATGCTATATGCCTTCACCGACATATTATCTTAACAATGTATATGTAAACAGTGACAACGGTTATCACAATGATAAGGTTGATGAACTTGTAAACAAATGCCTTGCATCTAAAGATACGGAAGAAAAATATGAGCTTTCCAAAGAGGCACAGGCAATAGCACAGGAAGATGCGGGAATATATACGGTTGCACTTTACGGTGCTGTATTCGGATTAAGCAAGGGTGTTACAAACTTTGAATACAATGCAGCTGCGCATGACTTCATTGTTCCTTACAACACAGATTTAATGTAAGTAATAGTTTAGATTGTTTTTGTATAATCCGCATAGCTACTATGCGGATTATATGTCATTAAATAGAAAAATTATATGGTTCAAAACTATATAGTTTAATACTACAAAGGTGAAACTATATGACTAAATATCTTATAAAAAGAATATTTATGGTTGTCGGTGTCCTCTGGATGGTGGCAACTCTTACATATTTTACGGTACATGTTACACCGGGAGATACTGCAACAGCGGTTGTTTTTGAGCTTTACGGTGAGGATGCCGTAAATACAGAAAACCTTGAAAGAGTAAGAGAAAAATATGACCTTAATGAGTCCATATTTAAACAGTATTTAAAATGGGTAACCAATGCGTTTACGGGAAACTTCGGTACAAGCTACCGTTATAATAAGCCGGTAAGCTATATGATCGGTTTAAGACTTCCCAATACACTTAAGCTTGGTATTACAGCATTCATTTTTTCGGTTTTAATAGCCATACCGCTGGGCGTTATTAGCGCCTTGCAACATAATAAGCTATTCGACCATATAAGTAGAATTTTTGTACTCATCACATCTTCATTCCCGGCGTTCTGGGTTGCAATAGTGCTAATTATTGTTTGCGCACTTAAGCTCAATTTGTTTCCTGTAAGCGGAATGGATAGTCCTCAAAGTATAGTCCTTCCGGCACTTACTTTGTCATTGGGTATGATTGCTACAACGACAAGAATGATGAGAGCATCAATGCTTGATGTTATGAGTCAGGATTATATATGGGTTGCAAAAGCTAAGGGACTTACAAGAAATAAAATAATTGTCAGACATATATTAAGAAATGCGATACCGCCTATTATTTCTGTTCTCGGTCTTCAGATTGGACATATTCTCGGCGGTGCTGTCGTAATAGAAAATATTTTTTCATGGCCGGGTGTAGGAGGTCTGTTCATAGATGCCATAAATGCAAAGGATATGCCTATGATAGAAGGCTGTGTTCTTGTTATTGCATTTGGATATGCGGCTATTAATCTTGTTGTGGATATAATATATGCGGCAATCAATCCTGAAATCAGATATTCGGGGGAGGCTAAAAAATGAAAAGAGTAAACAGAAAAAACATAATACTTTATGTAGGTATTGTTTTAACGGCTATACTTGTTGCTGTTGCTATTTTAGCCCCGTATATCATGCCTTATGATCCGACAAAGATGGAGATTTCGCAAAAGTTTATAAAGCCATGTGCAGCACATATATTGGGAACCGATCATCTTGGAAGAGATATTTTAAGCCGTATTATTCTTGGCTCAAGAATTTCACTTATGACATCGGTAACGGCGATATTTATAAGTGCATTCATAGGTACTATGTTAGGCATTATTTCCGGATATTTAGGCGGTGCAGTCGATACGATTATAATGCGTATCGTCGATGTTATGCTCGCCTTTCCGGCTATTGTTTTTGCACTTGCGTTATCAACATTTTTAGGCAAGGGACAGACAAATCTTCTTATCGCCATATGCTGTGTTCAGTGGACACGATATGCCAGAGTTGCCAGAGGAGAAACGATTATGTTTAGAGACTCCGAATATATTCAGGCAGCAAGGGCAATAGGTAACTCGAAAACACAGATAATAAAAAATTATGTATTTCCGGCTGTTATATCAAAGATAGTTATACTTATATCACTTGATATAGGTACTATCATATTGTACTGTGCATCGTTAAGCTTTCTTGGACTCGGAGCTCAGCCACCGTCACCGGACTGGGGGGTTATGATTAGTGAGGGCAAGGAGTATATGCAGTATGCACCATGGGTTGCGATTGCTCCCGGTATTGCCATAGCTTTTTCGGCACTTGCTTTTAATATGCTTGGCGACGGCCTCAGAGATTTACTTGACCCGAGAATGAAAGAAACTGTAAGGACGGAATAATTATGAAATTACTTGAAGTTAAAAATCTTAATGTAAGCTTTATGGTTGAAGATGAAAAGGTTCATGTTTTAAATGACGTTTCATTAGATATAAGTGAAAATGAAGTACTGGCTGTAATAGGTGAAACCGGCTGTGGAAAAAGTGTTACAGGAAGCAGTATTTTAAGAATACTTCCGGAAAATGCAAATATTAGCGGTGAAATATATTATAATGGAGAAAATATTCTTGAAATGCCTGAAGAAAAGTACAGACTTATGAGAGGAAAAGAGATAGCCTCTGTTCCTCAGAGTCCGTCAACCTCACTTGATCCGCTTATGAAGGTCGGTGATCAGGTTGCAGAATGTATAACGGTAGGAAACAGGATAAACGGAAAAGAAAAAGCAACACTTAAGGGTGTTGTAAACGGAATTTTTTCAAAGCTTAAGTTGCCGAGAGAAAATGAAATGTATGATAACTATCCCTGTGAGCTTTCCGGCGGTATGCGACAGAGAATTCTGCTTTCCATGGGGATAATAACAAGTCCTAATCTTCTTGTTGTTGATGAGCCGACAAAAGCAATTGACTGGGTGCTTAGAAAGGACATTGTTAAGGAGCTTAAAGCACTTAAGGATGAGATGAAATGTGCCATGCTTTTTATAACTCACGATCTGGGTGCGGCAAGCATTATTGCCGACAGAATTGCGGTTATGTACAGCGGAGAGATAGTGGAAACAGGTCCGGCCGATGAGGTACTGAATAATCCAAAGCATCCTTACACAAAGGGCTTGATTTCAGCTATGCCGTCAAGAGGGCTGAATGTAATGGAAGGGTATATGCCGTCATTTACGGATACATTTGATACCTGTCGATTTTTTCCGAGATGTACGGAAAAAACGCATATGTGTGATACGCAGATACCAAAGTCTTTCAGCATAAACGAGCATCATACGGTTAAATGTAATATGTATTGCGGAGGTAACTGATATGCTTTTAGAGATAAATAACCTTTGTAAGGATTATTCGACAGGCTTTCTCGGAAACAGAAAGATCCATGCAGTGGATGATGTAAGTTTATGTATAAATGAAGGAGAAATGTTCGGACTTATCGGCGAAAGTGGCTGTGGAAAAAGTACATTAACCAAAATGATACTTGGACTTATTAAGCCGACAGACGGAAGTATAAAATACAACGGAAAGGAAATAAGCAATTTAGGCGAAAAGCAATGGCTGCCGTTAAGAAAGGAAATACAGGCGGTTTTCCAGCATCCTCAGATGACCTTTAATCCAAAGAAAAATCTGTATTATTCCTGTGCTGAGCCGTTAAGGCTTTTTGATATGTGTGATAAATCCAGTGAGGAATATCTTGTAAGAGAAATGACCGAATGTGTCGGAATATCCTTTGACCAGCTTAAAAAATTTCCGCATGAAATAAGCGGTGGACAGGCACAGCGAATATCCATAGCAAGAGCATTGTCGCTCAATCCCCGACTGCTTATATGCGATGAGCCAACAAGTATGCTTGACGTTTCGGTGCAGGCGCAGATTTTAAGATTGCTTATGCAGGCAAATAAGGAACAAAATGTTGCAATGCTTTTTATTTCCCATGATCTGGAGGTCGTTCATGCCGTATGCACAAGGGTTGCGGTAATGAAAGAAGGTAAAATAATAGAAACCGGAACAGTTGATGAGGTTTTTGAAAATCCTAAAGAAGAGTATACAAAAAAACTGCTTAATGCTAGAATAGAAATATAATAGTGAAAGCAGTGAGGAAAACAATATATGTTTAAATATATGATACAAGGCTTTCTGTTGGGGCTTGCCTATGTGGCACCGATAGGAACACAAAATATATTTGTTATAAATACCGCGCTTTCTCAATCGAGGAGACGCGTATTTTTTATGTCGGCAATAGTTGCGTTTTTTGATGTAGCACTGTCGGTTGCCTGTTTTTATGGAATGGGTGCAATAATGAGTTCATCTGTATGGCTTGAGCTTGCACTTATTTTTGTTGGCTCGATTGTGGTTATCATTATGGGAGCAAATCTTTTAAAACAGAACGGAAGTGCTGATTTTAATGCCGATGTGGAAATTCCGATTACAAAGGTTATAGCAACAAGCTGTGTTGTAACATGGTTCAATCCGCAGGCGATAATAGACGGTTCAATGCTTCTGGGTGCGTCCAAAGCCGCGATACCGGCAGAATACGGAACGGCGTTTATAATAAGCTGTGCGGCAGCATCGGCATTCTGGTGGTTTTTATGCCGAGTGTTGTTTATCATTTTAAATCTAAATTTTCGGATAAGGTTCTGCGTATTATATCGATTGTGTGCGGAATTTTTATAGTTGTATATGGCTGTAAGCTGTTTGTAAGCGGAATACAGCTTGTCAGAAGTATTTGGCTTATTTGAAATAAATTCTTAATTTTATCTTAAGTATATATACATATGATTACAAATACTATACAATTATATTGGAACAAAATAGTACAAATGCCGATATAAGAGGTGATATGTATGCTTTGGATAATTGTTATTGAAGCTTGCCTTGTTGCTCTGAATCTGATACTTGAGCTTATTTCAACGGAGAAAAGAAAGCTTTCCGGTCTTAAAAAGCTGATTAATATAGCTTTTGTTATGACTATTGTTGTAGCAGGAAGATATTATCTGTATTCAGCCGGAGCGGAGGCTTTGTTCAGGCTTTTGAAGGCAGAGATATTGGTTTCATCAATGAACTTTTATGCAACGGATTTTGTTAAGGCTGTAAAAGACAGAAACAATAGTGAGTTGATGAGGAAAACATTGTTCAAAGCTCTGGCAAACCATACAGTATTTACTGTGCTGTTTTTGTTGGTTATATATTTTGAAAATAAGTAAAAATTAAGCGTCTGTGTGATTGATTTCATACAGACGCTTTTGTGCTTTATCCTATTCCTTTGAATATAATTCCGAGTATAAATACGATTACTGTAAGTGGAACATATACATATTTAGCCAAAGGCTTGAACCAGCCCGGTATTGGCTTCTTTCTGCCTTCGCTAAGTTCTGCCTCGATGTTTTTATAGCCGAATATATAGTATATTGAAAATGCACCGAATACAGCACCGAAGGGTACGATGATTATTGTGATGAAGTCCATCCAGTTTCCGACCGATGCTTCTCCTTCAAGGAATACGCCTACTCCAAAGCAGATTAAACTGCAAATAAGAACGGCGGCTTTTCTGCCTAAACCGAATTTCTGCTGAATACTTTCGATAACTGCTTCGAACATATTCATAAGAGATGTTATTCCGGCAAAACATACGGAAAGGAAGAATATAACAGCAAATGCACGACCCATAGGCATCTGCTGGAATATATGGGGCATTGTTATGAACATAAGAGAAGGTCCTCTGTCAGGTTCGATACCGAAGGCAAATACAGCCGGCATAATAACAAGTGCTGAAAGAATAGCAGCTACTGTATCAAAAAATGCTGTTCTTAATGAGGATGAAAGAATATCCTCTTTTTTATCAAGATATGAACCGTAAACAATCATTCCGCTTCCTGTTATGGAAAGAGAAAAGAACGCCTGACCCATTGCCATAATCCATACGTTTACATCCTTAAGATTTTCCCATCTGGGAACAAAAAGAAATTTGTAGCCTTCCGAAGAACCCTTAAGGAAAAATACTCTTACGGCGAGCACAGTAAAAAGAATGAAGAATAAAGGCATCATAACCTTATTTGCTTTTTCGATAATCAAAGCCGAACCTGTAAGAAGAAGCACCGTTGTTATAACAACAATAGCTAAATGCCAGGGAAGGCTTCCGAAGCTGACTGTTGCCTTTGCAAAGTATTCGCCGGCATCTGCTGTGAGAATAGTTCCGCTTAATGAACCAAAAAGCGATCTTAAAACCCAGCCGATTATTATTGAGTATCCAATGGCGATACCGAGAGAGCCGGCAAGAGGAATCCAGCCGAGCTTTCCGCCGAGTTTGCTTTTGTCCTTCCAGCAAAGCTCATAAGAACCGAGAGTACCTGTTTTTGCGCGTCTTCCGATTGCAAATTCAGCCGAAAGACCGGTGATACCGAATAAAACCACGAACAGAATATAAGGAACAAGAAAGGCACTACCGCCATATTGTCCAAGCCTGTAAGGGAACATCCAAATGTTTCCAAGACCAACCGCTGAGCCTACACATGCAAGTATAAACCCGAATGAATTTGAAAAACTTCCATTTTTGTGTTGCATAATACACCCCTCATAATTAAATTTAACCATTTATTTTCTGATGTATACTATTATAGTATAATTTATACAAGTTTTCAATATTTAGCACAGAAAAGCGTTAAAATAATTAAATATTTACTAAAAAAATTAACATATAAAATGAGTATGTTTCAAATTGTACTTGTAAAAATGCACTAATAAGTTGTTTTTAATAAAATAAAAAATAAAATTAAAAATTGTTGACACGGTTGTTTGGCGTGATATAATAAACTTGTTTAAAGCATTGATGAGAAGAGTAAAGGGTGCTGTGTGCTTAAAGAGAGCGGACGATGGTGGAAGTTCCGCAGACATTCCCCTTGAAAACTAACTCGGAGTGGCTCCAATCAAGCCCGTTGATTACGTTATAATCTTTAAATTAAGTGGTTTTATGGCAATTAGGGTGGAACCGCGGGAGAATTACTCTCGTCCCTTTTAATTTTTATTGAGGGACGGGATTTTTTTATGCCTATCCCAAGAATCATAGATTTGAAAGGAGATAGTTGATATGATTAAAGTAACATTAAAAGATGGTATTGTAAAAGAATACAACGAAGGAATTTCGGTATACGAAATTGCAAAGGATATTAGTGAAGGTCTTGCAAGAAACGCTTGCTGCGGCCTTGTAAACGGAGAAGTTCAGGATTTAAGATACACTGTAAACGAGGATTGCAAAATCGAAATCTGTACATTTGATACTCCCGAAGGAAAGAGAGCTTTCCGTCATACAGCATCACATGTTATGGCACAGGCTATAAAAAGACTTTACCCCGAAACAAAGCTTGCTATCGGACCTTCAATAGATGACGGTTTCTACTATGACTTCGACAGAGAAAAAGCTTTCACACATGAAGAGCTTGAAGCAATCGAAAAAGAAATGAAGAAAATCGTTAAAGAGGATATTCCCCTTGAGCGTTTCGAGCTTCCCAGAGCAGAGGCAATTAAGTTCATGCAGGAAAAGGAAGAACCTTATAAGGTTCAGCTTATCGAAGACCTTCCCGAAGACGCTGTTATTTCATTCTATAAACAGGGTGATTTCACAGACCTTTGTGCAGGCCCTCACCTTATGAGCACAAAGCCCATCAAGGCATTTAAGCTTATGAGCGTTGCCGGTGCATACTGGAGAGGAAATGAAAAGAACAAAATGCTTTCAAGAATTTACGGTACAGCTTATACAAAGGCAGCAGATCTTGATGCTTACCTTACAATGCTTGAAGAGGCAAGAAAACGTGACCACAGAAAGATTGGCAAGGAGCTTAAGCTTTTCGCACTTCTTGACGAAGGACAGGGTTTCCCGTTCTTCCTTCCCAACGGTATGATTATTAAGAATACTCTTATTGATTACTGGAGAGAAATCCATCGTAAAGCAGGCTATGTTGAGGTTCAGACACCTATTATCCTTAACAGACAGCTTTGGGAAAGAAGCGGTCATTGGGATCACTATAAAGAAAATATGTACACAACTGTAATAGATGATGTTGAGCATGCAATCAAGCCTATGAACTGCCCCGGCGGTATGCTTGTTTACAAACAGGAAATGCACTCATATAAAGACCTTCCTTTAAGAGTAGGTGAACTCGGTATCGTTCATAGACATGAAAAGAGCGGCCAGCTCCACGGACTTATGCGTGTTCGCTGCTTCACACAGGACGATGCTCATATCTTTATGACACCCGAACAGATAAGAAGCGAAATCAAGGGTGTTGTTGAGCTTATCGACAGCGTTTACAAACTTTTCGGATTCAAATATCATGTTGAGCTTTCAACTCGTCCCGAGGACAGCATGGGCAGCGATGAAGCTTGGGAAATGGCAACAGAGGGCTTAAGAGGAGCTCTTGAGGATATGGGAATGGATTATGTCGTAAACGAAGGCGACGGTGCATTCTATGGTCCTAAAATCGACTTCCACCTTCAGGATTCAATCGGAAGAACATGGCAGTGCGGTACAATCCAGCTTGACATGAACCTTCCCGAAAGATTCGAGCTTGAATATGTTGATAAAGACGGCACAAAGAAACGTCCCGTAATGATTCATCGTGTATGCTTTGGTTCAATCGAGAGATTTATCGGTATACTTATCGAGCATTTTGCAGGTATGTTCCCTACATGGCTTGCTCCCGTACAGGTTAAGGTTCTTCCTATTTCAGAGAAGTTTGTTGACTATGCGGAAGGTATTAAGGAACAGCTTGAAGAAAGAGGCATAAGAGTAGAGCTTGACAACAGAGATGAAAAGATCGGCTTCAAGATTCGTGAAGCAAGAAACGAAAGAGTGCCTTATATGCTTATTGTAGGTGAAAAGGATATTGAGGCTGGCAAGGTTTCCGTTCGTTCAAGAGCAAACGGCGAAGAAGGACAGGCTGACCTTTCCGAATTCATCGCAAGAATCGAAGAAGAAATCAAAACAAGAAAATGCTAAAAAACTAAAATAACTGTTGACATATGATGTGCGAAGTGGTATACTCTTTTGGTAACAAAGAAGAAGTATCCACTTCTCACCTTATGGCCGGTTGCTTTTAGGGTTAATAATCAAGAAAATTTCTGTGATTTTATCAAGTGGATAGTTCTCTGTCCACTTTTTTTATTGTATCGGAGGTGCTTAACCATTACTGAATTAATGATTAATGAACAGATCAGAGATAAGGAAGTCAGACTTATCAGCGAAACAGGAGAACAGCTCGGAGTTTTTTCAAGCAGAGATGCTCAGAAGCTTGCAGACGAGAAAAAGCTTGACCTTGTAAAAATCGCTCCCAATGCTAAACCGCCTGTTTGTCGTATTATGGACTACGGTAAATACAAATTCGATCAGGCTAAAAAAGAAAAAGAAGCCCGTAAGAAACAGAAAACCATAGACACTAAGGAATTACGCCTTTCGCCAAACATTGATGCACATGATATTCAGGTTAAGGTTAAGAAAGCCATTGAATTTCTGAAGGACGGAGATAAGGTAAAAGTCAGCATTCGTTTCCGCGGACGTGAAATCGGACGTACTAACACAGGTATGGTTATACTTGAAGATTTTGCTAAATCTGTTGCAGAGTACGGAACAGTTGATAAACCTGCAAAAATGGAAGCAAAGAGCCTTGTTATGTTCCTTGCTCCCAAATCATAATTTAATGCATTAACGTACATTTAAGGAGGAAATTTAAGATGCCTAAATTAAAAACAAAAAAAGCTGCAGCAAAACGCTACAGATTAACAGGAACAGGAAAAGTTAAAAGAAATAAAGCAAATACACAGCATATCCTTGGTAAAAAGTCTACTAAGAGAAAAAGAAATCTTAGAAAAGCAACTACTGCAGATAAGACAGTAATTAAGACAATCAAGAAGAAATTAATTCCCTACGCATAAGACTTAGAACAAGGAGGATATTGAATAATGGCAAGAGTTAAAGGCGCTTTAAACGCAAAGAAAAGACATAAAAAAGTATTAAAATTAGCAAGAGGATACAACGGAGCAAGATCAAAACAGTACAGAGTAGCTAAGCAGTCAGTTATGAAGGCTATGGCTTATTCTTTCGCTGGCAGAAAACAGACAAAGAGAGAATACAGAGCACTCTGGATCACAAGAATCAACGCTGCTGCAAGAAAGTTCGACATTTCTTACAGCCAGCTTATGCACGGTCTTAAGACAGCAAACGTAACAATCAACAGAAAGATGCTTGCTGAGCTTGCAGTAAGCGACGAAGCAGCTTTCGCTAAGCTTGTTGAAACAGCTAAAGCAGCTCTCTAATTTATAATATTTATAAATGTAAATTTAACCGCAGATGTTTTTATCTGCGGTTTTTGTTTTGTGAAAAAGTCCCTTTGAATTTTAAAATGTGTTTTGATAAAATAAATCAATAAATAATAATTTCGAGAGTATATACCGTGCGACAGATACTTGCGGCAGTTGGGTATTTGTAAACACTGTGTTTCACGTATCATCTCTCATTATAAAGTTATTGTTCTGCCCGGACAATAACTAAGGAGGTGAATTTATGAAACGAGTTAAAGCAGCATGTATATTCCAGACGTTGATTTTTTCACAGAAAGATGACTGCGGTATTTCGATTGAACAACAGCTTAAATTAAATCGAGGCGAAGTTGAAAAATATAAGATTTCGCTCGAAAGAAGTCATACACGATATCAAATTACTGATGAAAAGGAACAGGCTGATGGTTCAATACTTGTTAAAGTAAGAAAACAGTATAATGTTAAAGCAGATGTAAGTGAATATTTTGAATAAAAGAGAATGGGCTACGGTGTTACCGTAGCCCATTTTTGTCTTTATTTAGTTAAATATATCTGAAATTATTTGAAGTATCTGTTGTAAAGGCCTTCGAATGCTTTACCGTGTCTTGCTTCATCTCTTGCCATTTCGTGAACTGTGTCATGGATAGCGTCAAGGTTAGCAGCTTTAGCACGTTTAGCAAGGTCGAATTTACCTGCTGTTGCGCCGTTTTCTGCATCGATACGCATTTCAAGGTTCTTCTTTGTTGAGTCTGTAAGAACTTCGCCAAGGAGCTCTGCAAACTTAGCAGCATGTTCTGCTTCTTCGTAAGCAGCCTTTTCCCAGTAAAGACCGATTTCGGGATAGCCTTCTCTGTGAGCAACTCTTGCCATTGCAAGGTACATACCTACTTCTGAACACTCGCCTTCAAAGTTTGCACGAAGGTCAGCCATGATGTCTTCGCTTGCACCCTGTGCAACACCAACAACGTGCTCAGCAGCCCATACTTTTTCATCTGTCATTTCTTTGAATTTTTCCTTGGGAGCTTTGCAAACCGGACAGAAGTCGGGAGCTTCGTTACCTTCATGAACATAACCACATACTGAACATACAAATTTTTTCATATTATTTTTCCTCCTTATAAGTAAATCGATTAAATATTCTTTAGTTATTTGATAATTTCTTTTATCTGATAATTATTATAATTTAGACTGATTGGTTTGTCAATAGCTTTTTTAATTTTTTTTTAAATATATAGGTTTGAAATGATGATACTATTATTTTATAATAAGTAGGTTAGGAGGACATGAGATTATGATTAAAACAGAAATTGGAAACAGCCTTCATGGCTTTAAACTTATGTATAAAGAACCGATTAATGATATTTCTTCGGTCGGATATATGTTTGAACATATAAAAAGCGGAGCAAAATTGATGTATATAGAAAACGACGATGATAACAGAGTGTTTTTTATATCCTTCAGAACACCTCCCGTTGATGATTGCGGAACACCGCATATAATTGAGCATTCGGTGCTTTGCGGTTCTAAAAAATATCCTGTAAAGGATCCGTTTAACGAGCTGGCAAAGGGCTCGCTCAATACATATCTTAATGCACTGACATACAGCGATAAAACGGTTTATCCAATAGCCAGCAGAAACGAAAAGGATTTCCAGAACCTTATGGACGTATACCTTGATGCGGTGTTCAATCCTATGATGCTTAAGCATAAGGAAATATTTATGCAGGAAGGACATCATCTTCATCTTGAAAACAAACAGGACAGCCTTTGCGAGAAGGGCGTTGTTTATAATGAAATGAAGGGAGCTTATTCCGATCCGGACAGATATATCGAAGGTGCGGTAAATACGTCACTTTTCACAGAGTCGCCTTATAAATTCGAAAGCGGCGGAGATCCGGATAAAATTCCCGAGCTTACATATGAAAAATTCATAGAATTTTATAAAAACCATTATCATCCGTCAAACAGCTATATTTATCTTTTCGGAAAAATGGATATAGAAGAACGAATGGAATATATTGACCGTGAATATCTTTCTGCATTTGATAAAATTTCGGTTGATACGGAAATTAAGCCTCAACAGCCCATAGAAAAAGCGGTTAAAAAGGACGAAGAATATCCCGTAATACAAAAGGACGGAAGTAATAAAGAGGCTATGTATGCGGCTGCATGGATGACAGGAAAATCCTATGATGCGGAAACAACAATGGGTTTAAGCATACTTTCATATATACTTCTTGATACAAATGCCTCTCCGGTTAAAAAAGCACTTACCGAAAACGGCTTCTGCTCCAATGCGGAAAGCTGGTACGATTCATCAATGCTTGATACGGTGTTTATGATTTCGGCAAAGGGTGCAAAGGAAAATTCAGCCGATGAGTTTGAAAAAATAATTACAGATTCATTGAACGGAATTTTAGCCAAAGGTCTTGATAAGGAGCTTGTGGAGTCTGCGGTAAATGCTTTTGATTTTATGTTCAGTGAGGAAAACTACGGCTATAAACCGAGAGGGCTTGCTTACGGACTTAAGGCAATGGATATATGGCTTCACAAGGATAATCCTTTTGAAAGCTTCCGTTTCAAAAAACAGATTTCTTCCATAAGAGAAAAGGCAGAAAACGGATATTTTGAAGAGCTTATCAGAAAATATCTTGTTGATAATAATGCAAAGGTATTTGTTTCACTTCAGCCGAAGGAAGGTATGCAGGCAGAGGCAGACCTTAAGGAAAAGCAGAAGTTTGATGCTATTAAATCAACAATGAGCGAAACAGAGCTTGAAAATATTGTGAATGAAACAAAGGAACTTTTGAGCTTCCAGTCACAGGAGGACGATCTTTCGGTTATGCCTTCGCTTAAGCTTAGCGACATTTCCAAAAAGGCGGATATAATAAAGAAGACGGTTAATGACAATATTATTTTTGTTCCTCAGGTATCAAATGATATAGTTTATACGGAAATGCTTTTTGATGTTAATTCAATGCCGAAGGAAAGCTATGGCTGGCTCGGACTTCTTTCGGAGCTTCTCGGAAAGCTTGATACCGAAAAATACAGCTTTACACAGCTTCCGACAAAAATAGATATGTATACCGGCGGAATAAGTGCATCATGTAATTCATATGTAGCAATGGATGGAACAGTTAAAAGGGTTTTTGCGGTAAGCGGAAAGGCGTTGTCAAGAAACATAGTTATGCTTGCGGAGCTTATAGATCAGTCGGCTAATCATATGGATTTTGAAAAGAAGGAAAATATACATATAATAATTAACGATATAATTTCAAAGCTTGAGAACTATCTTGCACAGAGCGGACATATGACTTCCGCTTTCAGAGCATTAAGCTATTATAACGAATCCTTTAAATTCAAGGACGAAACAGGCGGAATAGGCTTTTTTAAATTCCTCTGCGAGCTTGAAAGGAGCTTTGATGAAAATATTGATACAATTATATATAACCTTAAGGCTGTCGCAAAAGCGGTATTCAGCTTTGACAGATTAACTATGGCAATAAGCTGTGACGATGTTAATTTTGAAATGGCAGAAAAGAGCCTTACAGAAATATTCGGTTCTTCCGATGAAAATTGCATTATCAAAAACGGAACAATATCGGAAACGGTAAAATCGGAGGGTATTATAACTCCCGGAAAGATACAGTATGTTGCAAAGGCTGTTGATTTTGGCAAAAACGGCTTTAAATACAACGGAAAGCTTCTTGTGCTCAAGAATATAATCGACCTTGAATATCTCTGGAATGTTGTAAGAGTACAGGGCGGTGCATATGGCTGTGGCTGCAATTTCCTTAAGAGCGGAAATATGTATATGTATTCTTACAGAGATCCGAATTTAAAGAGAACTCTTGATGTATATGACAAATCCGCTGAATTTATAAGCGGCTTCAATGCAGATGAAAAGGCAATGACAAACTATATAATCGGAGCAATAAACAGCCTTGACAGACCTCTCAGCCGAGAGCAGAAAATAAAACAGGCGATAGTAAGACACATAGCCGGAATAACCGACGGGGCTGTGCAGAAAGAAAGAGAAGAAGTTCTTTCTTCGACAATAGAGGATATGCGTGGCTTTGCACCGTTGCTTGCATCAATCAAGGACAGCGGATATATATGCGTTATGGGGAATGGAGAAAATATAAACAGCAGCTCAGAGCTTTTTGAGAAGATAATTAATTTGAAATAAATGCTTGCAATAGACTATATTGTAGTGTATACTATCCGAGGTATTTATTTTATTACAAATTAGATTTAGGAGATGTTCCTTGCCTAACCATCTCCGAAATAAAAAACAGGGGGAATTGAATATGAAAAAAATCAATACCGCAGCTATTGCCATAACAGGTATAACGGCTGCAATCTACGCAGTGGCAACTCTTGCAATATCACCTATTGCATACGGCAGCGTCCAGTTCAGAATTTCTGAAATAATGGTTCTTCTGCCTTGGATCAATCCGATATTTGCACCCGGACTTATTCTCGGCTGTGCAATAGCGAATATGTTCAGTCCGCTCGGTCTGATTGACGTTGCCTTTGGAACATTCCATACATTTTGTTCTGTAATGATGATTAAGAGAACAAAAAATATGGTTGCCGCATCATTATGGCCTACTATTCTTTCATTTATAATAGGTCTTGAGCTTTATCTTGTATATAGCTCACCGTTTATCGTTTCAACCTTATGGGTTATGCTTGGTGAATTTATTTGTATCACCTGTATTGGTTGCCCGGTATTTAAGCTTATTACAAAAAACAGTTCAGTAATGAGAAAGCTTCAGAGCTATTAATAACATAATGATTTTCACCGCCTTGTGATTTAAACCACAGGCGGTTTTTTTAATGCTTATAAATAGGTCTGCCGAATATAATGTAATTGAAATATTTTATGGGACTGATTTTAGTGAGAATTTATGATAGCTATGATACGGCGGCAAAACGTGCGGAAACAGCGGCACAGGTTTTGAAGGATACCGAAATGACCGACAGCTTTACTGGAAATGAGGCAACGGCGATAAGAGTTAATTATGGAAACATACTCGGAAACGGTGACAACAATGATGCACTTGTTACGGTGTCATTCGGGCCGGAAAACAACATAATGGCTGTTTACAGAAAAAACGGCGATAGCTACGAATATGCCGGAACAGTCGGATATTTTTACGGTGTTGACAATATAAGCATTGAAAAGCTTGCAGACAGACCAGATGTAATAATATTCAGGGAAAGGAACAACCAAAGCATAGGCGCGAGGGAGAAAAGTGGATTTATACGAGGATATATGTATCAGAACGGAAAATTTGAAAATGTGCTGAATATAGATGAAAACATAGAGTCATGGTTCAGCAGTACCGATAACGGAAAGACATCATGGGAAAAGGTTGAGCAGACCAGTGTTATAAATCCGAGCGAGAACAATCAGACAATAGATACAACAAAAAAGCAGACATATAGCACAGCCGAAGGAAATAACGACAGAACAGTACCGCCGAACAACGATTTTAAAATATTAAGCGAACGAAAGGTAAATGAACAATATAATTGGAGCAATTACTGGAATACCTATATACTTGAGGAAAAAACGGAAAATTCAACCGGAAAAAAGGTTGCTGTGCTTACGGATTTCAGCAATTCCACAAACGCATTGACCGGTGGAGATTTCAACAAATATAAAATACTTCGTGACGACGGAAGTGCGGCAATAATAAATCATTCGGAAACAAGTGAGGTTTAAATTTTTTTGCAAAAAAAATATCCTGTCTTGCGAAGACAGGATACTAAGATGGAAGGATTTATGAAGAAATTTTTTATCAGTCTTTTTTGCTGATGGTTATATTGTAAGGTAGTCATGTGAACTGTATATAACTAAGTTGTGAATAATTTGTGAATAAAAATTTGTTTTGTTAAGACAGTGTGAAAGCAAGGGAAAATGTGATATATTTTAATTAAAACTTACTTAGGAGGAAGAAATATGACCGGAAAAGATGATAATATTGTGAAGAAATATTTAAAAACGATAGCAAAGATTTTTATTACATTAGTTTTAGGAGTTACTATATGGGCATATATAGGAGATGACATAATATGTAGAATATTGCTAATGAAGTATGAATATGAATTGTCGAAAGAAACGAAAAATGACGAAACGGAGAACGAAGAAACTGAAAAATACGAACAAAAAGATGATGACAGATACAAAAATGTAAATAAAAGGTCTACATATAAAAATAACAGTTCTACATATGAAAATAACAGCTCTACATATAAAAGCTCAAATTCAACTTACAGCGGCGGTTATACGCCTGAATCAAGCTCAAAAAGCAGTGAGTATGATTATGAATTTTTTAAAAATTTCTATGACAGCGATCCTTATGATGTCTATGATTATGATGATGCGGAGGATTTTTATTACGATAATTATGATGATTTTGATAGTCTTGACGATGCAGAGGACTATTTCGATGAGGCTTGGGGTTGAAAAATAAGAACATAACTGATATTTCCTCTTTACAAAAGGAACGTCTATTGCTATAATTAGAACAGAAGTTCGAAATATAAACGAAAAGAGGTTCTTTGTATGCAGCGACTTATACTCCATTCCGATTTGAATTGTTTTTATGCGGCTGTTGAATGCTTATATGACCGAAGCTTAAAGGGAAAGCCTGTCGCAGTATGTGGTGATCCCAATAAACGACACGGAATTGTTCTTGCAAAAAGCTATGAAGCAAAGGCATTCGGTATACACACCGGCGAAACAGTATGGCAGGCGAAACAGAAGTGTCCGGAGCTTATACTTGTTCCGGTGCATTTTGAAAGATACAAAAAATATTCCAAACTCGTAAGGGATATTTATTATGAATATACTAATTTTGTTGAGCCTTATGGTCTTGATGAGGCTTATCTGAATATATCGAAACCGGACGGAGATTTCAATTATGCGCTTGAAACCGCCCGGAAAATAAACCGTGAAATAAAGGAAAAGCTCGGCCTTACCGTTTCGATAGGCGTTTCGTTCACAAAAAGCTTTGCAAAGCTCGGAAGTGATTATAAAAAGCCGGACGGAATAACTGTCATAACACCGGATAATTTTAAGGATATTGTATGGCCGCTTGACGTTGACAGACTTATGTATGTCGGCAATGCAACAAGAAATAAGCTTGAAAAGCTCGGGATAACCACAATAGGTATGCTGGCAAATGCCGACGAAAGAGGTATTGCGGAGAACTTCGGACGAAACGGACTTAAGGCAAGAAACAGAGCTTTGGGCAGAGATTTTGAGCCGGTTCAGGACTACGTTTATAAGAAAAAAATAAAGAGCATAGGCAACAGTGTTACATTGCCTTATGATATATACGAGGAAAGTGATGTAGACATAACTCTTATGGTGCTTGCCGAAAGTGTTGCACACAGACTCAGGGAAAACGGAGCAAGATGCAATACAATACAGATAGAAATAAAAGAGGATGTTTATTATAAGGCATCGGCACAGAAAAAACTGCGCTATGCAACAAATGTTTCCGACGATATTTTCAGAACAGCCAAAAAGCTTTTTGAAAGCAGACATACCTATGGACGCCCGGTAAGAAGCATAGGCATAAAGGTCTGTGAGCTTGATTTCGGAGAAACTGTCCAGCTTTCGCTTGATCCGGAATTTAAACGATCGGAAACACAGCTTAAAATTGACAACATGGTTGAGGCTGTACGAAACAAATACGGTTATGAAAGCATAAAGAGAGGAATTATGCTGCTTAATAATGAGCTTTCGGAAATAAATCCTTGTGCAGACCATACTGTTTATCCCGGCGGATTTGTTCAATAATGGACAAAGTGACGAAAGTGAGAAAACAAAAACAGTGTTCATACAGACTAAATTATGTTATAATTGATATATAAATAAATTTAGTTGTGAAATATGCTGGAGGTGGCTTGTATGAAACTTGTTTTTTCCGGTGCTGCACATGAGGTAACGGGCAGCTGTCATTTTATTAATGCCTGTGGAAAGAATTTTCTTCTTGACTGTGGTATGGAGCAGGGCAGAGATATATACGAAAATCAGGAAATTCCGGTGAGCGTGTCGGATCTTGATTATGTATTTCTTTCTCATGCACATATAGACCATTCCGGTTATCTTCCGCTTATTTATAAGAACGGATTCCGAGGAAAAATATATACAACAGAGGCTACTGCAGACCTGTGCGAAATAATGCTTCGTGACAGTGCACATATACAGGAGTTTGAGGCGGAATGGAGAAACCGTAAGGCAAAGCGTTCGCTTGATAAGCCTTATGAACCGCTTTATACGACCAATGATGCGGAAGGAGTTCTTCAGCTTTTTGAAAGATGCAGTTATACCGAAAAGATAGATATATGCGACGGAATTGCCATACAGTTTACCGATATAGGACATCTTCTCGGTTCGTCAAGCATTAAGCTCTGGCTCACCGAAGACGGAATAACAAAAACGCTTGTTTTCTCCGGAGATGTCGGCAACAAAAACCAGCCGCTCATAGAGGATCCTAAGCTTACCGATGAGGCTGATTATGTAATAATGGAATCTACATACGGAAACCGTTATCATGGTGAACGTCCGGATTATTACGGTGAGCTTGCAAGACTTATACAGGAAACGCTTGATAAAGGCGGAAACCTTGTTATACCGGCGTTTGCTGTCGGCAGAACACAGGAAATGCTTTATTTTATAAGAAAGATAAAAGAAGACAATATGGTTAAAGGTCATGACGGCTTTAAGGTATATGTGGACAGTCCGCTTGCCGTTGAGGCAACAAGAGTATTCAACAAAAATACTCTTGCCTTTTATGACGAAGAGGCATTGGAGCTTATACGAAAAGGAATAAATCCTATATCCTTTGACGGACTTGTTACGTCTGTAACCAGCGACGATTCCAAGGCGATAAACTTTGACAGAGAGCCGAAGGTAATAATTTCCGCATCGGGTATGTGCGAGGCAGGACGTATACGCCATCACCTTAAGCATAATCTCTGGCGTCCGGAATCAACAATTCTTTTCGTAGGCTATCAGGCATACGGAACATTGGGAAGAACATTGATAGAAGGTACGGATTCGGTTAAGCTTTTCGGCGAAAAAATAGCCGTTGAGGCAAGAATAGAACAGCTTGACGGCGTAAGCGGACATGCAGACAAACAGGGACTTATTGATTGGATACAGGGCTTTAAGGAAAAGCCTAAACGTGTATTTATAGTTCATGGCGAAGATACGGTTACAGACGAGTTTGCGGACTGCCTTATGCGTGAATACGGATATGATACATTTGCACCTTACAGCGGAGCAGAGTTTGATATGATGACAAATACTATACTCAGCAAAGGCATTAAAAAGCTTGTTGAACATCCTGACGGAGAAATGTCCAAGGGTGCTGCAAGAGGCAGTGCTATTTACAGAGAGCTTGAGGTTGCCGGAAACAGACTTAAGACAGTTATCATGCACAATAAGGGTGGAGCGAATGCAGACCTTGAAAAACTGCTTAAGCGTATCAACGACCTTTGCGATGAATGGGACAGATGAGAAATTGACTTTTTATATAATACCTTTTGATGTATAATAATGATTTTACGGATAACTTGACACCTAAGTCGAAATCAGGATTTCGACTTGTTTAAACAGAAGCATGAATAGCTCATTCCATCGGCTAAAAGCCTTGAAACTCGCTATTCTCCTCGACGGAAGTGAATCCCGTCTGCGGATTCCACTTAGGAAACTCTTCGTTTCCTAATACCTTCCGCTGTACAAAAATAACTTTTTCTACAGTCTGCACAGGCTTTTTAAAAGCCTGTGTTTTGTTTTTGAGGGATTTATGGTAATATAGAGTATAGTTTGCAGAAAAACACCATTATGGAGATGAATAGATGAAAAAAATAGATATAATTGCGACCGACCTTGACGGAACACTTCTTACTGATAACAAACAGATTTCAGATGGCAACAGAAGAGCTTTAGAAAAGGCGGCATCAGAGGGGATATATATTGTTCCGGCAACGGGAAGAGCGCTGTATACAATGCCTGAATGTGTTATGGAGTTGAATTGTATAAAATATGCGGTAACGTCAAACGGTGCGGCTATTGTGGATATAAAAACAGGCGAAACACTTTACAAAAACCAGATGGATTATATTACTGCCGAAAAAATAATAAATTACGGACTTGATATGGATATAATGGTTGAGGTGTTCACAAACGGAAGGGCATATACTCTGAAAAGATACATGGATGAGCTTGTGGAATACGGAGTGAATCCTCGTTTTACGGAATGGCTTAAGGACACAAGAGAAACTGTCGAAAGCTTTTCGGATATACTGAATAATGATTCGACGATTGAAAATATAAATCTTATTTTTTCTGATATGGATAAAAGAGATGAAATGCGAAAATATCTTTTGGCTTGTCCTGATGTTGAACTTACAAACTCCATTGTGAATAATCTTGAAGTCGGAGTAAAAAACTGCTCGAAAGGCGCAACTCTTGAAATTCTTGCCGAAATGCTTGGGACGGATATGAGTAGGGTTATGTGCCTTGGAGATAATGATAATGACTGTGATATGCTTAAAAGAGCAGGAATAAGTATAGGAATGGAAAATGGCCAGGACTGCGTTAAGCATGGAGTTACATATGTTGCAAAAAATAATAATGCCGATGGCTTTGCCGAAGCTGTTTATAAATTTGCATTGGAATAAACTATAATTGACTGGAGGAAAAACAAATGGGAATTATCAAAGCGGCATTAAGTTCGATTGGCGGAGCACTTGCCGACCAGTGGCTTGAAATTATAGAACCCGATGAAATGAGCGATACAACTGTCTTTGCGGAAGGCAAAAAAGCACGCAGAGACAGCAAAAGAAACAGCAATAAAAAAGGTACCGAGGATATTATTACAGACGGTTCGATTATACGAGTATATCCGAACCAGTTTATGATACTTACAGACGGTGGAAAGGTTATAGATTATACTGCCGAAGAAGGCTATTATAAGGTTCAGAATGCTTCTGCACCGTCATTGTTTAACGGAAATTTCGGTGATTCGCTCAAGGAATCCTTCAGCAGAGTTAAATTCAGTGGAGTTCCTTCCGGCACGCAACAGGTGTTTTATATCAATCTTCAGGAGATAAAGGGAATAAAGTTCGGCACACGTATGCCTGTTAATTATTTTGACAGCTTTTACAATGCAGAACTGTTCTTAAGAGCACACGGAACATACAGTATAAAGATAACAGATCCGCTTCTGTTTTTCAGAGAGGCTATTCCGAGAAACAAAAACCGTGTGGATATAAATGATATTAATGATCAGTATCTCAATGAATTTCTTGAGGCACTCCAGTCAGCAATAAATCAGATGTCGGCTGACGGTGTAAGAATTTCTTTTGTTGCAAGCAAGGGCAGAGAGCTCAGTAAATACATGTCAACTATACTCGATGATGACTGGAAGGCCCAGAGAGGTATGGAAATACAGTCGGTCGGTATCGCAAGCATTTCTTATGATGAGGAAAGCACAAAGCTTATCAATATGCGTAATCAGGGTGCAATGCTCGGTGATCCTTCAATACGTGAGGGATATGTACAGGGCGCTGTTGCAAGAGGCATTGAGGCGGCCGGAAGCAATGCAAACGGTTCAATGGCAGGCTTTATGGGTGTAGGCATGGGAATGAACTCAACAGGCAGCTTTATGAATGCGGCGTCTGCGTCTAATGCAAGACAGATGGAACAGATGAGAGAGGAAAATGCAGCCAACGCCAACAATACAGCAAAGCCGTTCGGTGAATGGAAATGTGCCTGCGGAGCAGTGAACACAGGCAAGTTCTGCACAGAATGCGGTGCACAGAAACCGGCAGACGAATGGAAATGTTCATGCGGAGCAATAAATACAGGAAAATTCTGCTCCGAATGCGGCAGCAAACGTCTCGAAAACAGAAAAGTTAAATGTGATAAATGCGGCTATGAACTGGACATGAGTAAGCCTATACCTAAATTCTGCCCGGAATGCGGAGATAAGATAAACGAAGAGGATTATCAATAATTACGGGAGGTAATCAAATGGACAACACAACTGTCTATAAATGTCCGAATTGCGGCGGAAGTCTTGAATACAATGCCGAAACACATATACTTCACTGTGATTACTGCTTAAGTGATTTTACGGTGGAGGAGCTTGAAGAGCTTAATAATAAAAACAAGGAACAGGAGCAGTCGGCAGAGGAGAACTTTGACGAGCATGCAAGAATGTACAGCTGTCCGAACTGCGGTGCTGAAATTATAACCGATGATACAACAACGGCAACCTTCTGCTATTACTGCCATTCTCCGGTTATATTGAGCGAAAAGCTTAAAGGAAGCATGAAGCCGGATTATGTGATACCGTTCAAAATCAACAGGGAAGAGGCCGAAAAGAGATTTTTTGAATGGATGTCGTCTAAGAAATTTCTTCCGAAAGCATTTATTGATAAAAAAGCTGTCGAAAAAATGTGCGGTGTTTATTATCCCTATTGGATGACGGACTGCACCGTTGACGGAAGGTATACGGCAACCGGAAAAAATCTGCGTGTCTGGGTAGTCGGAGATATAGAATATACCGAAACAAAGGTCTATGACATAGTCCGTGAAGGCAGAATAACCTTTGACAATATCAAAAACTTTGCCATGGATAACGAAAGAGCAAAGCTTGCGACAGGCGTTCAGCCGTTTAAGGACGAAGATATGGAAAAGTTCAGCATGGCATATTTATCCGGATTTATGGCCGAAAACCGAGATATTGAAACGGAAAAAATGAGCGAAACCGTTAAAAGCCAGGTTAATACATATGCAGGCAGACTTCTGGAAAATACAGTCGGCGGATATAATATGCTGTCAAACAAAAGCACAAGCATTAAGCCTGTGGATATGAAATGGGAATATGTGCTTCTTCCTGTCTGGGTAGTTACGTATGTGGCTAAGGATAAGGTATATTATTTCGCACTAAACGGACAGACGGGAAAAACAGTAGGCCAGCTTCCTATTGACAACAAAAAGCTGTTCTTGTTCGGTCTGGCATTGTTTGCTGTATTCTTTGCTGTAATTATGCTGATTGGAGGTCTGATAGCATGACATTAAAATACGGAATTAAAAAAATCGTTTTTGCTTTTGTTATGATAACAGTGCTTATGCTTTCAATCTGCACATCGGCTTTTGCGGCAGAGGCGGTTTATGATGAGGCAGGACTGTTCAGTGACGCAGATATAGTAGAAATCAAAAATGATTCGCAGAGTCTTGCGCAGCTTACCGGCTGGGACGTTTACGTTGTTACGACAGGAGATGCACAGGGCAAAACGGTGGAAGCCTATGCCGATGATTATTATGACAATCTCGGAGGAGCAGAAAACGGAATATTGTATCTTGTGGATATGGATAACGGAGAGCTTTATATTTCTACCTCCGGTGAAGCTATGGATTACATAACATATGACAGAATACAGCTTATTTTTGATGATGTTATGGACTATGCCTATGACGGAAATTTCGGTGAATGTGTAACACAGCAGATCGGATTGACCGAAAGCTATTACAATATGGGAACGCCGGAGGAAAACAGCAAAGCCGATACAATGATGTTTTTCGGACTTGTCGGTGCTGTGGTCGGAGTTGCGGCCGCATTGATAGGTGTATTTTCTGTGAAAAAAAGCTATGCCTTCAAGAAAGCCGAAGATGTTTATGAATATACGTCAAAAAGCAATATGAAGCTGAGTGTAAACAGCGACAGACTTGTAAATTCTTTTGTAACAACAAGAATAAGACCAAGACCGAAGAATAACGGCGGTGGTCCAAGCAGCTCCGGAGGCTCGCATGTGCATACATCTTCAAGCGGAAGAACACATGGCGGCGGTGGCAGAAGCTTCAGATAAATTTAATTGACATAATCGGCACATGGCGGTAATATAGCATAAAATAATTTTAATGGATGTGATTTTTATGCTTTGGTTTTTACTTCCGCTGATTGTTATACTTGCTGTATTATACATAATAGGCATAATAATTTATTTTGTTGTCGGAACCTGTACATGGCTTATATTCAAAATAATATTCAATAAATTCTTTATTATCGGACTTCTGGCGGTTATTGCGTTTTTGTATTTTGTCGGAGCCTGAGCAAAAAAGTTCTCCTGTGAATATCATGGGAGAACTTTTTGCGTATACAATATTATTTTTTTCTTTTCATAAGAATTAAGGAGATGACTGCGGTCAATGCCTCGGAAACAGGCATTACCGTCCATATGCCCGATATGCCGAACAGCTTCGGCATTATAAATACAAGCGTACAGCTGAAAAGTATACTTCTTAAAAACGATATTATAAATGCCTCTGTGTTTCTTATGACGGCCTGCATATAATATGAGCTTATTATATTGATACCCATAAATATAAATGCAATAAAGTACATTCTTAATGCGGTATTTCCTATTGCTGCGGTTTCCTCCGATACGGTTGTGAAAACCTTCATTACGCCTATCGGAGAAACAACACCGATAAGTGTAAACACAGCACCCATAATCAATGCGGTTGTTATTCCGTAGCGTTTAAATTTTTTTATTCTTTCCGGCTTTCCGGCACCGTAGCTTACGGAAATAAGTGGCTGTACAGCCTGACCGATGCCTGTGAACATTGAGCAGAACAATATGGAGCAGTTGGAGATTACTCCGTATACCGAAAGTGTTATTTCGTTTGAATAACGTAATATCTGTAAATTGAACAGACATACGATAAGTCCGTTGGAAAATTCGTTTATAAAGCTTGAAATTCCCGTCATTAATATGTTTTTGAAATCGGCTATAAAGCTTTTGGGTTTAATAAATTTTAACCGACAGCTTTTTCTGAGAAAATGGCTTGATGCAATCAGTAACGAAAGCAGCATGCCGAGCATAGATGCCAATGCGGCTCCGCCCATTCCCATTTTTAACGGAAATACAAACAGCCAGTCGAGAAATACGTTCAATATTCCTCCGCCGATTACAGCCGCCATTGAAAGCCTCGGATTGTTGTCGTTTCTGACAAAACAGGACATAAAGTTTGCCAGCAGAAGAACCGGAAGAAATCTAAGCACCCATTTCATGTAGCTGTAAACATAGTCATAAATGGCAGGCGTTCCACCAAGAAGAGAAATAAGCCTATCCATAAACACACCGTATATAACCCAGTATATTGCCGTAAATATCAGTATTCCGATACATGACGATGTGAATATACGGTTACCTTTTTCTGTTTGTCCCTGTCCGTATTGTATGCCCATCAGCGATGCACCGCCTATGCCGAAAAGCAGACCGGAGCTTATGAGTACGCATAACAGCGGCGTTGTTATGTTGAGAGCCGAAAGTCCGAGAGGACCGACTCCTTTTCCTATTGCAACGGCGTCTGCCATTGTGTATATCGACATTACCATTGCACTGCCTAAAGATGAGGTAAGAAAGTGTTTGTAAAGCTTAGCCTCGTTGTCATTAATTATGTCCATTTTAATTACTCCTTTTATTTTGAAACAACGAGTGTTATTATAAACTATAAAGTTACTTTAATGTCAAGGTGAATGTTATGAAAAATGAGTATAAAATTAACTATATAGCAAAGCTTTTTAATGTTAAGCCATCGGCAATACGCTATTGGGAAACCGAAGGACTGATTGGCAGTGAACGTGCCGACAATAATTACCGAATGTTCAGCAAAAACGATATATTCGATATTTGGGAAATAGATATGTACAGAAAAATGGAGATTCCGGTTAAACAGCTTAAAAAACTGCCAGATATGAATATAAATGAAATAATGGAGCTTACCGACGGAGCCGAAAAAAGAATTATATCGGAAATACAGGAAAAAGAAAAAATGCTGAAAACACTCAGAACCTATAAAAACGGATTTGCCGAAATGCAGAGAATAAACAGCAGACCATTTGAAAAATCTATACCAGATATAGAAAAAATAGAGGTTGATTATTTTAATGAGGAGTCAATGAAAAGAACAGTCGAAAATCCCTATATATGCTGTCTTGTGTTCAATGAAAACGAAGGCTTTAAGCCCGATATGGGACTTCCGTATATAGGAGCGGAGCTTTTATGGGAAAGAAATACGGACGAATTTGATTATCTGGAATGTGTGATAAAAACCGAAGTCGGTGTACATGAAAACAATAATACCGCCGATGTCATAAAAACAGCGGAAAACAACGGCTACAAGGTAAACCGTATAATCGCACGCTATCTGTTTTCGGCAAACAGCAACGGTATACGATATGACTTTCACAGGGCATGGCTTGAAGTAAATAAAAAATGAGAAATATTGGAATATAAAGGCGATTGATTGTTTCACCACAGTATATGAGTAAATGCTATAATTCTTCTGTAAAATTTTAACAGGAGGATTGCGATGAATTTAAAGAAATTTGCAACGGTTGTTTTTATACCGATTATAGTGTTTACCGCAAATGCCGAAACGCTCGAAGATATGAAATCCGAATATGCCAGACTTCAAGAGGAAGAAGAAACAAAACAGGCTATGCTCAATGTCAATTATGATGAGCAGGACGAGCTTAAACAGGAAATAGCGGCACTTGACAGCCGGCTTTCGGAGGCGTTTGTGGATATTGACAAAGCCGATAAGGAAATAGGCGAGCTGATATTAAAAATAGATAAGGCACAGGAGGCCTATGATACGGCAGAACAAAAATATAATGAACAGCTTGAAATTGCCTCGGAAAGAATAAGGTTTATATATGAAAACGGAGAATGTGATTATTTCAATATTCTGCTTGAATATGCCGACATATCAGAATATCTTCTTGAAAAGCAGTATGTTGTGGATATTATGGAATACGACAATGAGCTTTTGAACAGTCTTGCGGAAAATGAAAAAATAATGAAGGAAAAGCTTGAGGAAATAACCGAAGGAAAAAAAGCAAAAAGCATACTTGAAAATTTCAAAACCGAAAAGGAGTTTGAAACGGCTGTCCTTTATGAGGAGAAAAACAAGCTTCTTGAGGAATACAGGCTTGATGCAGAAAAGCTTGAGGCAGAGCTTGCGGAAATACAGACAGCAAGCGAAAAGGCGGCCGAAATAATAAATGGCATGGAGAAAAATGAGAACTTTGTAACACAATATACCGGCGGAGAGCTTGAATGGCCTGTGCCGGGACATTATTACGTAAGCAGCGGCTATGTCGGAAGAATGAGTCCGGTCGGAAACGGATATGAATTTCATACAGGTATTGACATTCCGGCACCGTACGGCTGGGAGATAACGGCGGCAGGCGATGGTGTGGTTATAGAGGCAGGCTGGATAAACGGCTATGGAAATACTGTCATAATAAACCATGGCGGCGGAATAACAACTCTGTACGGTCATAACAGCGAGCTTTCGGTAAAAGCAGGTGATAGTGTGAAAAAAGGTGATACTGTGGCTCTGTGCGGAGCAACAGGATATGCAACGGGAAACCATTGTCATTTTGAGGTAAGGATAAACGGAGAGCATACAGATCCTTGGAGCTACCTTGCAAGAAATGAGTGATGTGTTCCGGAATATGAAGAATGTCACAAAAAACCGAAATTACATAAAACAGCTTTAGGTTGACATTTGTTTATGATATAATCTATAAAGGTAAAAGTTTAAAATGGAGTGAAAAGCTTTGGATAAAGAAATAATAAATTGGAAGGAACTGCTCTATCCATATGAACAGACTGTGGATGAGCTTATGCTTAAATTTAACTACATAAGAAAAGAATTTCTCAGAATGGGTATGTATTCACCCATAGAATCTGTTGAAGGCCGTGTTAAATCAGCCGCGAGCATTATTGAAAAGGTAAGCCGAAAGGGTATCGAAAGAGATAAAATCGAAGAAGAGGTAGAGGACATAGCCGGAATAAGGCTTATATGCCAGTTCGTTGAGGATATTCCGAAGATTGCCGACATAATAAGACAGCGTGACGGACACGACATTGAAATTGTCGAGGAAAGAGATTATATAGCCAACAAAAAGGAAAGCGGTTACAGAAGCTATCATATAATAATAAGATATGCACTCAATACCGCATTCGGCTTTAAAAAGGTTCTTGCGGAAATACAGATAAGAACTCTTGCAATGAATTTCTGGGCTGTTACCGAACATGAGCTGAATTATAAATACAGCGGAAATATGCCGAATGGACTTAAGGAAAGACTGAAGGCCTGTGCAGAGGCGTCCTTTAAGCTTGATGAGGAAATGTCCACAATACGAGAGGAGCTTATGCAGGCGGAAAAAATGAGTGAGCTCAAAACAAACCTTGTCAACAACATTCTTGAAAATATTCAGAATTTGTATTTTAAGCTCCATGTTGACGAGGCGGACAACATTAACAGAAGATTTATTTCGCTCTATGAGGACGGAGATATATCAAAGCTTAAGGATTTCAATGAGCAGCTCAATATAGTTGCCGAAATGTATAGAGTCTGAAAGGAAGTAACAAATGCTTTATGCAATAGCTGACCTGCATTTTGGAACAGGCATTAACAAGACAATGGATATATTCGGAGAAAAATGGTTTAACCATACCCAAAAGATAATCGATAACTGGCAGGGCATAGTCGGCGAAAATGACACCGTGCTTATACCGGGCGATATAAGCTGGGCGAATAATCTTCGGGAAGCTGAAAGTGATTTTGAAATAATAAGAGGACTTAACGGCAGAAAGATTATGCTTATGGGCAACCATGATTTTTGGTGGCAGTCCATGAACAAGGTATCGACTGCCTATCCGGATATTGAATTTTTACAGAACAATTTCCGTATTTACGGGGATTATGCAATTTGCGGAACAAGAGGCTGGATATGCCCGAATACAAGTAAATTCACCGAGGATGATATGAAAATATATAAAAGAGAGCAGATAAGGTTGAGGCTGTCGCTGGACAGTGCCGTAAGAGCCGGATATGGCGGAAAAATTATAGGAACAATGCACTTTCCGCCGATAGGCGAAGGCTTTGAAAAAACCGGCTTTACCGATATATTTGAGGAATACGGCGTAAAAAAGGTTCTGTATGGTCATATCCATGGGGAAGAAAATTTTAAGAATATAATAGAAGGCAGTATAAATGGGATAGAGTATGAACTGGTTTCTGCGGATTATCTCGATTTTATGCCAAAAAAAATATCTGTATCGGACTAAGATACAGATTTTTTTTATAAATTAATAATAATCCGATGGTATTTGACAAAACAAAAGTTACATGTAAATAAAGAAAATAAAAAAGACTAGTGTGAGGAACTATATTTTGTCTGCAATGGGCAATTAAAAATCACCGTATTTGTTATAATTGATAAATAATTTTAGATTTATTTATCAGATAATATATGATACAATAATATAGAATAACAGTTTAAATAAATTAATTTGTCTATATTTTGTATTGAGCATAAATTGCGACTTGAAGGTGCTTTTGACAATGCTGTTTAGGCTTAAGCTCTTATGTATAAATCAGATGTGACATTTGATGCCAATAATAGATATAGCTACATCTTAAATATTTATTTTGGGTTTTTACAGAAGAGAGGAAATGTATGGAATCTGAAAATAGCATGACAATGCAGCAGTCACAGGAAAAAATGAAAGTTTACGAAGAAGTTTTTGATATTGTTAGACTTCTTGATGAAAATTCAATAGGTAAAATAAAAAAACAGGATGTCAATGATAATGATATCAGTATGTTGCCGTGCGAATGTTATTCGTTCTGGAACAAAACGCATCCATGTGATAATTGTATCTCGCTTAAGGCTTTTAATGAGAAAAGCCAGAGGACAAAGCTTGAGTTTTTGAACTCGGATATATATGAGGTCATTTCAAAATATGTCGAGATTGACGGCAAATGCTTTTAAAGAGGATATGGAAATGAGTAGGAAGGCAGGAATGAATGAACATCTTGCAAAGCCCCTTGATTCACAAAAAATTATTACAACAATAGTAAAATATATAAAAAATAAGAATTAGGGAGATAGGGCAAATGACAATTGAAGAGTGTTATGAAGTTATAGAATCGGACTATAAGAGCGTATTAAAGAGATTTGGAAATGAAGCAATGGTAAAGAGATTTGCAATAAAATTTCTCAATGATCCAAGCTTTAATGAGCTTAAAGACGGAATTGAAAATAATGATGTTGAAAAAGCCTTCAGAGCTGCACATACGTTAAAGGGTATCTGTCTTAATCTCGGCTTTGACAAGCTTTTCGAGGTCAGCTCGGCACTTACAGAAGAGCTTAGAGGCAAGGATAAACTTCCCGAATGTTCGGATATGTTTGCCGCAGTTGAAAAGCAGTATGATATGCTTATTGAAAACATAAAAAAGGTAGAAGTATAAATTTAAAATCCCTTTATTCCGGTACAAATCAAAACCGGCATAAAGGGATTTTTTAGTTATGGAAATTTATTTTGTGAGTAATTTTGCAAGGCGTTCCTTATAGAGCTTTGCATTGAAGTTTTTCATGACATAGCAGTTTGGTTCGGAAAAACCGAAAGGCTTGTCTTCAAATCCGTTTAAGCCGGCAAGCGGAGAACCGTCATAAAGAACTACCTGTCCGTATGTAGCAGGCTCATTAATACATACATATCCCATACATGGAACCACATCGCATACATCGTCCCAAAGAACACGGGCCATTGTTACCGCATCGGGTAAATCGACAAAACGTCTTCCTTTGCAGCGGATATTGTATTGAGCAAGTCCTTCGTTACATTCTACTGCAAATTTTGCAATAGGATTCCCTGATGCAAGCAATTCGTCCATATCCTTAACAGTCCACGCCGCAGCACCTATGCAAATATCAAATCCGCCTATGTAAATGGGAACACCGCAGTTCATCATAATTCTGTATGCTTCAGCATCGGCATATACGTTGAATTCGGCAACAGAAGTTGTGTTTCCGGGGCCGAATCCGGCTGTACCCATTGTCCATATTGCTTTAACCTTTTTCATTGTGTCGGGAGCTTTTAATATTGCAAGAGCAATGTTTGTTACCGGTCCTATTGCAACGATTTCAACCTCGTTTGGATTTTTTTCGACAATATCAATAATTGCATCAGCCGCATGAACGCCTTCAACGGCTTTTAATGTAGGGTGGATTAAATCCATATCGCCCATTCCGTCTTCACCATGTACATTTTGTGCATGAACACGTTCTCTTATAAGCGGTCTGTCTGCTCCGGCATAAACAGGTACAATGTTTCCTGTTATCTCCATAGTCTGTAAGCAGTTTGCCGTTGCAAGCTCAATAGGAGCATTTCCACTTACTGTTGTCATTGCAAGAACTTCAATATCATCTGAAAGGAGTGCCATAAGTATAGCGACAGCGTCGTCTGAACCTGTGTCTGTGTCAATAATAAGCTTTCTCATTTAAAATACCTCCTGTGTTTTGTTGATTTTAGTATAATACCGGTATAAAATTAAAAAAAGGTCAAGTGACTAATTTTGAAATAATGATAAAAAATCGGTAAATATGACTGAAAATAAGGAAGAAATATTATGAAAAATACTATGAATAAATTGCATAAAATTTTAGAGGACGCTCCGAAGAAAATTAAAGAAAGCTGGATTGAAAAAAATGTATCTGCCGGTATGCCTATACTTATCCAGAATGATGAGCATAAGTTTTTGTATATTCTTATAAGCGGTACGGCAAGCGTATCAATACTTTTGAGCAGAGGAACCGTTATGCCGCTGTTTGTGAATGAACCATGGAGTATTCTCGGAGAGATGGAGATATTCTGTAAAATAAAAAATATTGCTACCGTTACGGCAATAACCGATTGCCGTCTGCTTCTGATAAATCAGGATAATCTGTTAAAATGGATTAATGAACGTCCGGATTTTGCAGTGACTATGCTTGACGAGATTTCGACAAAAGCGGTATATATTACCCAGAAGGTAATAAGGCTTTCAAGCATGACTGTTGATGAGCGAGTGTTGGATTGTCTGCTTTTGGCTAATGAAGAAGGCAAGCTTGAAAATATGGATAAACAGAATTTGTGTATTCAGTGTTGTGCTCCGTTAAGAAGTATTAATAGAAGTGTTTCACATTGGAAGGATAAAGGTGTAGTTATGTATGAAAAGAAAAAATTTTATATACAGGATATTGAAAAGGCATATAAGGCTTTAAATCATTGTAAATAACATTATGTTTTACAATATAAATGCAGATGGTTCTGAGTGAAAGTGAATATGAACCGAAAAATAAGGCAATAATATTTGTGAAAAACACTAAAAAGTTTTAAATTTTGTATCTATTTTTGTACAAAAAATATATAAAATTTATTATTATATATTAATTTACAGGATAAATCAACTGTTTTTTCAAAAAAACTTACATTTTAAAAAAATAAATGTTATAATATGTATACAATGTGTAGAAAATGTATAAATAAATATTTTTATTAAAAACAGGGAGGGATTATGATGTTCAGCAAGGATGACCTTGTGGTATACGGATCAGAAGGTGTATGCAAAATTGTGGATATTACGCTTAGGGAGTTTAACGGCGCAGATAAGGAATATTATATTCTTGTACCTGTCGGAGATAAAAAATCAACGGTATATGTTCCTGTCGGAAATCCGAAGCTTGAGGCAAAGATGCACAGAATACTTTCGTCTGAAGAAATTATGAACCTTATTTCCGAAATGCCGGAGCAGGAGGAAATGTGGATTGATAACGAGTCGGTAAGAAAGGCAACCTATCAGGAGGTTATCAAAAACGGCAGACATAAGGAGCTTATATCGCTTATAAAGGCTGTCCACAGACATCAGCAGGAGCTCAAAACAAAGGGCAAAAAGCTTCACCAGAGCGATGCAAGATTTTTTGCAGAGGCCCAGAAAATGCTCCATAGTGAATTTTCCGTTGTGCTGAATATAAAGCAGGAGGAAGTATTGCCGTTTATAATGAATGAACTGGATATGGCAAGAGCGTAAGAATTTTAACGCCGTAGGTCGGTAAATAACCGGCTTACGGCGTTTTTTGTTGACTTGTGGATATGGTACGGACTATTATATTCTTAAGCTAATATTTCGGAGGATGGAATTATGGAAATTCGTGTGCTTAAGTATTTTATTGCAGTTGCGGAAGAGGAAAATATAACAAGAGCTGCCGAAAGACTGAACATTGCACAGCCGTCATTGAGCAGACAGCTTATGCAGCTCGAAAACGAGCTTGACGCAAAGCTTTTTGAACGCAGTAAAAAAGGAATATCGCTTACCGAAGAGGGAAGAATACTCCGTCAGTATGCGGAAGAAATAATATCGCTCAATGATAAAACGGAACAGGTTTTTTCCGCAAGAAAAAGACAGCTCGGCGGACTTATTTCAATCGGCTGTACAGAAACTCTCGGAGCGGAAACTTTGCCGAAGCTGCTTAAGGCATTTACGGAAAAATCTCCCGATATTAACTTTGATGTGCTTTACGGAAATACAGATGACATAAAGGAAAAGGTGCTCAACGGAATAATGGATGTCGGACTTGTTATTGAGCCGATAAACCATGAAAATTATAACTGTATCAGCATAGAGGCTCCGTTAAAATGGGGAATAATAATGAATAAGGATATGCCTCTTGCCAAAGAAAAATATATAACACAGGAAATGCTTTCGGGACTTCCGCTGCTTGTGCCGCATACAAGAGCGCAGTATGATTGGCTTAAAAAATGGTTTAGGGAAAACGAATCGCATATGAATATATATGCTACATATAACTCCATATCCGGCATAATAATGCTTGCAAAGCATGGTTTGGGCTATGCCTTTGCAATGCAGACGGCGTTGCAGTATGCCGACAGCAGAGAGCTTGTATTTGTTCCGTTAAGGCCGGAAAGACATGCCGATGCAATATTGATATGGGGAAAAAATACCGTTCCGTCACCGGCGGTTAAAAGATTTATAAACTTTATCAATGTCTTTTAGCTATATTATATTATAGAAAATAGGTATTAGACATGGATAAAATGTAGTGATAAACTCCAATTCAGTTGATGAAACGGAGTTTTTTTATTTTAATTGGAGGTACAGGTAATGGGTTTATTTTCAACAATGATACAGTTGCAGCTTCAGCTTTTTTTACTCATGGCTGTTGGCTACTTCTGTAAATATATCGGTATTTTAAATGATGAATCGAAAAAATCGCTTTCAGATTTGCTTATATATGTAATATTGCCTTGTAATATTATAAATAGCTTTACAAGCGGAATTGAGGTTTCTTCGGAGCTTATATTCAACTGCTTTCTTTCTGTGGCAATTTCCTGTGTAATACAGATTGTGTCAATATACGGCGGAAAGCTCCTGTTCAGAAATTATCCGGAGAATAAAGCAAGTGCGGCAAAATATGCACTTATTGTTTCAAACTCAAGCTTTATCGGAATACCTGTGGCAGAGTGTATGTATGGTAATCTCGGCGTGCTTTATACGGCAATATTCCAGATTCCTTCAAGATTTACAATGTGGTCGGCAGGTCTTTCGCTTTTCACAAATGTTGACCGAAAAGAAACGATAAAGAAGGTTGTAACGCATCCTTGTGTAATCGCCTGTGTTGGCGGTTTTTTCCTTATGCTCGGCGGAGTAACAATTCCGGGCTTTTTCGGAAAAACGATAACTTCACTCAGCAAATGCACAAGTCCTGTTTCCATGCTTGTTATAGGAGCAATTCTCTGCGGAACCGATAAGAAACAGCTTTTTAAAAAGGACGTATTGTTTTTCTGCTTTGTAAGACTTATTCTTGTTGCCATTATTACATATGTTCCGCTGAGAGCGCTTGGCGTTGACAGAATGATTTCCGGTATGGCACTTATTATGACGGCTATGCCTGCCGGTTCCACAACGGCAATTCTTGCACAGAAATATGGCTGTGATGCAGAATATGCGGCGGCGTTGATATTTACGTCTACATTGTTTTCCATAATAACGATACCGATTTTATCAATAATAATATAAAGAATATAGCCTTCGGCGTACTTGACGTAAAATGAAATATGTTTTAACATTAGTGTATATACATAATGGGAATGGAGGTCGGAGTATGCCAAGAGTTTATAAAAGTCCGTGCTACTGTATAAATACGAGAAGAAGTGCGAATGCACTTAAGGAATATTATGACAATGCATTTAAGAATGTTGGTTTAACGGGAGCACAATATTATCTTTTGACAGGACTTATGGAGCTTGAAAAAGCCAATATAACCCAGTGGGCTGAATATGTGGGACTTGAACGCAGTACAATGGTCAGAAACGTAAGCACCTTGGAGAAGCATGGACTTATTCATGTCGTTAAAGGCAGAGGAAAGGTTTTTGAGCTTACGGAATTCGGAAGAGACACGATTGAAAAGGCAATTCCCATATGGGAAAAGGCCCAGAATGAAATAAAGGAATATATCGGTGAAGATGACGCAGAAGCAATAAGAAGGATAGGCGAAAAGCTCCAGAACCTTCCGATTATAAAAGAATAACATAAAACAATTCGTGAGCACAGTGTATATATATGCTGTGCTTTTAAATTTTGACTTGTATTTATTTGTAATAAATGATAAATTAAATAATAAACTTTTGAAAGGAAACGGATTTATTATGACAAAATTCAACTGTAAGTATATTCTTTTCGACCTTGACGGAACGATAACCGAGTCAGATCCCGGAATTACATGTTCAATAAAATATGCACTTGAAAAAAATTCAATGGTATCGCCTTCTCTTGAAGAGCTTAAAATTTTTGTAGGCCCTCCGCTCGGAGAAAAATTTATGGAGGTATTCGGCGTTTCGCAGGAAATGGCTGATAAACTTCTTGTATCTTACAGAGAAAGATATAATCCGATAGGAAAATATGAATGCAATATATATGACGGCATAGTTGATGCACTTAAACAGCTCAGAGAAATGGGAAAGGTGCTCTGTGTTGCAACCTCCAAGCCTGAGGCGGCCGCAAAGGACGTTCTTGCTCATTTCGGACTTACGGAGTATTTTGATATTATCGGCGGAGATACGGCAGAGCATACAAGACCGAATAAAACAGCCGTTATAAATTATGTAATGGAGAGCATGAATATTTCCGATAAGGACGATATTATAATGGTCGGCGATACACATTACGACGTGGAAGGAGCAAACAAAATCGGAATAAAGTGTATCGGAGTTACATACGGATATGATACAGAGGAATCTTTGAAAAATTCCGGTGCGGCCGCAATAATACATAAACCGATAGAGCTTGTTGACTTGTTTTGATGCTATGGAAAGTATAAATATGTATGCAGTCGGCATTGATGTCGGCGGAACTGCAATAAAGATAGGTCTGTTTGAGAAAAACGGCAGACTTGTTGATAAAAAAGAAATACTGACACGGCATGAGAATAATTGCGAATTTGTTTTCAGCGATATGGCAGAGGCTGTCAAAGAAGTGCTGAAAAATAATTCCGTAAAAAAGAAAAACGTGTCCGGTATCGGCATAGGTATGCCGGGACCTGTTGTGAACAACGTTGTTCAGCATTGTGTGAATTTAGGCTGGCAGAATAAAATAGATGCCGCCGGAATAACCGAAAAGCTTACAGGCATAAAAACCGTTGTGCTTAATGATGCCGATGCCGCCGGATACGGTGAGCTTTGGCAGGGCAGTGCAAAAAGCTATAAAAATGTCGTACTTGTTACCATAGGAACAGGAGTCGGCGGAGCAGTTATAAATAACGGAGTGCTTATAGAAGGCTTTGGCGGTTCGGCAGGCGAAATAGGGCATATGACAGTTGAAATGAACAGCAAAAGGCATTGCAACTGTGGCAAAAACGGCTGTCTGGAAACATATGCTTCGGCAACGGGGATTGTCAGAACAGCGGAAGAGCTTCTGGATAGCGGAGAAAAGTCTGTTTTGACAAAAGAAAATTTGACGGCAAGAGACATATTTGATGCCGCAAAAAACGGTGACGGTTTGGCAATTAAAACCGTCGATATATTCGGAAAATATCTCGGTATGGCATTGGCGAATATTGCCGTTGTTACAAATCCGGAGATAATACTTCTTTCCGGCGGAGTTGCATATGCCGGAGAAATCGTTACCGATATTGTGAAAAAATACTTTGATGTTTTTGCTTTTAAGTCGGTAAAGAATACGGAAATAAAAATAGCCTCACTGAAAAATGAGGCAGGAATATACGGAGCGGCATATGCAGCGTTAAGTTGAAAACTTTGTTTTCAACTTGTTTACTGAAGGCATGAACGGTTCATTCCATCGGATTTTAAAAAAATCCTTGAAACTCTCCGTTCTCCTCGACGGGAGTGAATCCCGTCTGCGGATTTTACTCGGGAAGCTTGCAGCTTCCCGAACCCTTTCGCTTATAAAATATTACAGTTTATAATTTTATTAATTAAATTTTTGAGTCACTTTTTTTATCATATTTAATAACTATCAATTCATTTCCGATTTTTTTTGCGTAATTCATTGTATAGAGAGTACCGCCGCTTTTTCTTCCGTCATATACGGCTATAACAAGACTGCTGTTATCGACCATATATCTGTCCCTTGTAAGATATGAGCCTGCTGACGACTTTTCGCAGACATAGGTAACCTTGTCGGCAACATATGCAGAATAAGCCGCAGTGTGTTTTTCGAGCATTTGCGGATATGGTACAGCTGATTCAACGGTTATTTTATAGCCAAGCTGTTTAAGAAAATTCAAGGCATATGCTGCCTCATAATCCAGACCGTCGGCGGCACCTATTATGAAATTTGTATAGCCTTTTGAATATGCGTCCTTTATTGTGTCCAAAAGCCTGTCATATGTTTCGGGATACAGCTCTCTCGAAAAGGTTCTGTGGCCCGTAAAACAGCAAGTAAGCATTATAATCACCCATGAAGATTATAGCAGATATTGAGGTTTACATACAATTTTTTTAAACTCTTATCGAAAATAAACCGTGTGTACTGCAATAAGCATATATTATTCCATGACCGCATGATGTAAGTCTTGCCTCTGCGTTCTGTTCGGGATAAAGCTTAACAAGCTGCGTTTTTGATGATGTGATATAAGCTATAAATGATATATAATGCTCCTTTGTCATAGGGTGGTCAACGGATATATACCAGTCGTTTTCCATGCGTTCAGCTTTTATCATGTGCTTTTCGTCAGGCTCTTCGGCTTCTGCCATAGGAAGATTTATTCCACAACAGCTGAAACAGCCTTCGCCTGTTGAGTGAATAACATTTCCGCATATTGGACATACATAAAATTTGCTTCTGAGCATATTTGCGGAACGGTTTCCGTTTATTATACAGTCGCCGGAAATAAGCTCGGCAACAGATACTCCGAGTGCCTTTGCTATCGGCTCGAGAAGAAATATATCGGGAAGACCTTTGCCTGTTTCCCATTTTGAAATTGCTTTGTCGCTTACGCAGAGTATATCCGCAAGCTGTTTCTGGGTGTAGTTCTTTTTTTCACGCAGTGACTTTATTGTACTGCCTGTAACATAGTTGTTCATTTTTTATTCCTCCGTTTTCGTTTTTCTGAAATCAGAATAACATAGCCGAGGCCGCCATACAACCTACGGAATGTAGAGTGAAAGCTGATATAAACCAAGAACCCGATACTTTTATTCGATGGTATCGGGTTCTTGGTTTAAATATCGTATGTATTGTTTCGTCCGAATTTATAGGCTGTACGTATGATTGCTTTTTCCTCTGCGGTAAGCTCTCTGTCGAGAGACTGGGAAAAATATTTGAATAATCCTTTTGTGTTTATTAATTTTTTAGATGATGATGTTTTTTTGCATTTAATGTCCGACGGTTTGAATTTTTCGGTTATGAGAATTTCAGGCCGCACTATTTTGAATATTTCCGCCGTATACATTGCGTCGTTAAGTGCGTTATGAAAATCAGATTCTATTTCCAGCTCAAGAAGCTCAACTGCGTTTTTAAGACCGATTGCCTTTCCCGGCTCGTATTTGAGATAGGTTGTGGCAAAGCTTTGGATATTCATGTATCTGTCCGGCATTGCGGAAGACGAAAGCTTGTGGTATCTTATGTTTCTGAATAACGCCTTTACATCATCTCCGCCCCATGAGCAGAGAATATCGTCCTTTGAAACAAATGTAGAAAATTCTTCGTATGCCGAATTGAAATTTATTCCGTTTTCCATTATTTCCTGCGTTATGCCTGTTATCTTTTCAACATATGGGTGAAGCCGTTTGTATATAACCGGTTTTATGTAGCAGTTAAATTCACCTATCGTATCAAAATGGCTGTTGAGCTTTACTGCACCGATCTGTATTATTTCGAATGGACATTCTGGATTACTTTTTGAATATGAGCCTGTTTTAAAATCAAAAGCTTGATTAAATTCAAGATCAAAGACTATATAATTCATGTCTTTTCCTCCGGATTGTGTTTATGATAAAAAATTATGATATATTAATGTGTAACATTATTATAGTATAACATTTTTTTCGGTAAGTACAACATAATTTTAATATATATAAGATTGTAAACGGTATGAATTGATGATAAAATGTCAAATGAGGTGATATTTGATTATGAAATATGTATTTACTGAACAGGATAAACAGGACGAGGTTAATAAAATAGAGCTTGAAGGCGAAGATGTTATGCTTATCGGCGAATATATCGAAGATGTCGAAAATGAGGAAAATACTTATACAATAACCGGCGACGCAGTTATAGAAGGCGAGCTTTACCACGAATTTGTTACAATATTCGGAACTGTTGAGCCTGTCGAAGAACCGACTGCAAGAGCAATAGCCATGGCCGAATGGGACTGGTTTGACTATGTATGCTGAAATTAATGTCATTAGTTGTATAAAAATGCTGAATTATTTAAAAGTATAGATATATGTTTACTAAATTTTTTCAGTAAAATATGTGTATAATTAAGTAATAAAAAAAGAGGATTTTTTAACTTAAGACAGAATTATATAAGTATAAACAAAATAATAAAATATGTGAATATTACCGGCGATGCCGGATAAGTATATTTACAACATAAAAAGGGGGAATTACCATGATTCAGATTCTTGCAGGTGAAAAAGGACAGGGTAAAACAAAAAAGCTCATTGATATGGCTAATGAGGCTTCCAAAACCGTAGACGGAAATGTTGTTTTTATTGATGATGACAGCAGACATATGTATGACCTTCATTACGGCATACGTTTTGTTGAAACATCAAAATACAAGATTTGCTCCTATGAGGTTCTGATTGGTTTTATTTATGGTATACTTTCTCAGAACGGAGATATTCAGAAAGTATTTATTGATGGTCTGGGAAATATAGTTGATGAACTCCCCGATGATGATGTTGTAGCTTTATGTGAAGTTCTTGAAAGAATTTCTAACGATTATTCGGTTGACTTTGCTCTTATATACAGCAAACCCGAAGCTTCCGTTCCCGAAGCGGTTAAAAAATATTTAATCTGATTTTGATTGTAAAATACGGCTGACAGCTGAACCGTATTTTTAGCGACGGCTCGTTCATATACATTGTGTATATGGGCGGGTCGTTTTTTGCGTATATTAATAAAATTTAATGGTGTTCCTCTTTAAAAAAGCTAAATATAATGATAAAATGTGATAGATATTTGTTGTGTATTAGGTTATCGAGTGTATAATTATATTTATCTATTAAGTAAATTACAGTATCAATGCTTTTTAGGTATTGATTCAAATAGGATATATATATTAGATATAACAAATACAGTATGATAAACTCCAGTTATATAAGAAATTTGAATTGGAGGAGAAAACAATGGCTTTATCAAATGATTTAACTGAAGGCAGTATTAATAAACATCTTCTTGCGTTTGCCTTTCCGCTTATTATATCAAATGTAATGCAGGCACTTTATAATGCCGTTGATATGTATTTTACGGGAAAATTTCTCGGTACGGCACAAATGACCGGTGTTTCCGTAAGTGGACCGGTTGTAAACGTAATGCTTATGGCAGTTTCCGGTTTTGGAGTAGGTGTAAGCGTGCTTATAGCAAGATATGTTGCACAGGATAACAAAGAGGTTCTTAAAAGAGCCGCAAACACAGCTATAACAATGTTCCTTTCTGCGGCAATAGTTGTGTCTATACTCGGATTGTTCCTTACACCGACTATATTGAGACTCATATCAACTCCGGAAGAAGCATTTATATATGCCCAAAGATATTTGAGAATTATATTCGGCGGAATGATTTTCACAATAGGCTATAATCTTATATGTGCTTTGCAAAGAGGCTTTGGTGATTCGAAAAGCTCAATGTATTTTGTTCTTGCGGCAACTATAACCAATATTATATTGGATTATATATTTATGGGAATACTTAATATGGACGTTACCGGTGCGGCGTATGCAACAGTAATATCACAGGGTTTATCATTTATTTTAGGTATAGCGTATTTCAGAAGAAGAAAGCATATAGTAACTTTTTCGCCGAGGGACTTCTGCTTTGACAAGCATTATGCAGTGTTGCTTGCATCAAACGGTTTTCCAAGTGCGGCACAGCAGGTAAGTGTACATTTCTCAAATCTGTGTATGACCGGAATGGCTAATTCATTCGGTCTTGCATCTGCGGCGGCTTATGGTATAGCCGTTAAGCTGGACAGCTTTGCGATACTTCCCTGTTCAGCAATAAACGATGCGGTTGCATCCGTTGCATCGCAGAATCTCGGTGCAAACAAAGAGGACAGAGCTTTAAAATCAATAGTGTCTGCGAGAAAAATAGCGTTTGCTTATGTAATATGCGTATTTTTGCTTATATTTTTCTTTGCACGAAATCTTACTTCGATTTTTACAGAAGATCCGGAGGTAATCGCAATATCGGTTTCGTATTTTAAGGTAGCCTGCTTTATGTATTTCTCATATGCGTTTACATATCCGGAGCAGGGGTTCTTAAAGGGCAGCGGAAATTCGGGATTTGTGCTTATAAACAGCCTTTTTCTCCAGTATCTGCTTAAGATACCGGCTGCATATTTCCTCAGCCATCGCACACCTCTCGGATTAAGAGGTATCGCAATCACATGGATAGCCGGCCCTATATTCTCGGCTATAACATATTCAATTTATATTCATATGGGAAAATGGAGAAAGCACTGGAAAAAACAGGAGGCTTAACTTATGTTTTTTAAAACACTTAAGGTTTATATTAAAATGATTGCCGGCGTTCTTTATTATACGCCGAGATTAAAGACAGCCGATAAAATAAAAGAAGAAAAGGGTGATGTTGCAAGCATTGAGTATGTATGCGATATTGCCAACAAATGGTCTGCACAACGTATTAAAGATATAGGTGCAAATCTTACGGTTGAGGGCCTTGAAAATATTCCGAACGACAGACCTTTTGTGCTTATAGCAAATCATCAGAGTAATTCCGATATATTTTATCTCCTCGGAACAATAGGCCGACCGGTTTCTCTGGTCGCAAAAGCAGAGCTCGGAAAAATTCCTGTTCTTGTCAGATGGCTCAAGGCTATGGGCGGACTGCTTATGAACAGAAGTGATTTGCGTCAGTCTATGCAGACAATATTAAATGGAATAAAATTGATTAAGCAGGGAATAAGCGTAGGAATATTCCCGGAAGGAACACGAAGCGACGGAAAGCATATGCTTGAATTTAAAGGTGGAAGCTTTAAGCTTGCAACAAAAACAGGCGCACCTATACTTCCGTTGACTATAGATGGAACGCACAAACTTATGGAGAATAATAACGGTTGGATAAAAACGACTGATATTAAGCTCACATATCACCCGATTATTGAAACAAAAGGAATGTCCAAGGAGGAACAGAATGAACTCCCCGAAAGAGTCCACCGTATAATCGAAAGTGCGCTTAAGGAGGATGACAACATTGGAAAAGACGAAAATATTGATTGTTGATGATGAAAGACATATATCAGAACTGATTTCACTTTATCTTACAAAGGAAGGCTACGAAACAAGACAGGTTGATGACGGAAGAAAAGCACTTGATGAGTTTTATTCCTTTGCACCTGCACTTATACTTCTGGATATAATGCTGCCCGGTATGGACGGCTATCAGATCTGTACCGAAATAAGAAAGAAAAGCAATGTGCCTATAATAATGCTTACTGCAAGGAGCGATACCTTTGATAAGGTTCTCGGTCTTGAAATGGGGGCAGATGATTATATAGTGAAACCCTTCGATCCTAAAGAAATGGTCGCAAGGGTTAAAGCTGTTTTAAGGAGAAGTGAAACAAGAGAAGAAAAACAGGATATAAAAACAGTCAGCTTTGAAAATCTTAAAATAAGCCTTAGCGACTATTCTGTTATTTATCATGGCGAAAGCCTTGCATTTCCGCCCAAGGAGCTTGAGCTTTTGTATTTTCTTGCGGAGAACAAAAATCAGGTTTTCACAAGAGAACAGCTTCTTGATAAAATTTGGGGCTATGAATATGTCGGAGATTCAAGAACGGTTGACGTACATATAAAACGAATAAGAGAAAAGCTTAATAGAGATGATGAAGCATGGTCAATAAAGACAGTTCATGGTGTCGGCTATAAATTTGAAACCAAATGATTAATCGAATAAATTCTTATAATTCGTATAAATAACGAAAAACAAGGTGATTGTATGGTCAAGGTTAAAAAAAGAAGATCTTTGTTTTTTAAGCAGACATTAGCATATCTGGGAACATTTCTGATTGCACTTGTTATAATGTCTGCTTCTGTTTATTATTTTTGCAGTAATTATTATTTTGACCAGAAAAGCATAGAGCTTACGGATCAGGCAAGATCAATAGCAAAGCAGTATTCAAAATATGTGTCCAGCGGCGTTATTGATATGAACAGTCTTAAAAACAAAATGGAAGTTATAGAGGATTTTATGGGAACAAGCATATTTGTTATAGATATCAAAGGCTCTGTTTCTGTTGTATCCTCATCGATAAACAGTGAATGGATAGGACAGTCCATAACCGATGAAACAATAAACAGTGTACTCAACGGAAAGATTGTTACCGTACAGGGAAGACTCGGCGGTATGTTTTCCGAAAACATGATGACTGTCGGTTATCCCATTAAATCCAACGGAAATGTATACGGCGGAATTTTTGTATGTTCGCCTGTGCCGGAAATACAGGAAACATTGATGAATGTAATTGAGATAATGATATTCTCGGTTGTTGTCGGTTTCGGAATAGCCATTGCAATGATATACATTTTGTCAAGAAGGATAACAAGACCTCTTCTCCAGATGAATAAGGCGGCAAGAATAATAGCCGATGGAAACTTCGACAGAAGAATAGATGTCACAACCAATGACGAAATAGGCGAGCTCGGCGAGAGCTTTAACTATATGGCAGAGTGTCTTGATAAAAGAGATCAAGACAGAAGGCTTTTTGTTGCAAGCATTGCACATGACCTTCGTTCACCGCTTACGAGTATACAGGGATTTCTTCATGCCATGAAGGACGGCATAATACAGCCGGAGGATTATAATTATTATATCGACATAATACTTGAGGAAACCGAGCGTCTTTCGGTGCTTGCCACAAATATAGTTGATATGGGAAAAACTCAGGAAAATGTTCTTGAGCTGAAAATAGAAACCTTTGACATAAATGAGCTTATAAGAGATGTTCTTGATGTTTTTGAACATAGATTCAGAGAAAAAAATCTTAAATGCAGATTGATAATAGCCGATGAAAGGATATATGTTTCGGCCGATAAAAGAGAAATACACAGGGTATTGCATAATCTTGTGGATAATGCGGTAAAGTTTACCGATGAAAACGGTATAATAGAGGTAGAAACATCATTGCCTAAAAACGAGAATAAGGTTTATGTATCCGTCAGCGACAGCGGCAAAGGTGTTCCGGACAGCGAAAAACGCCATATTTTCGAGGCATTTTATAAATCGGATTCGTCAAGAGGCCTTGATAAAACCGGCAGTGGCATAGGTCTTTCCGTTGTTAAGGAAATTATAAACGCACATGGAGAAATTGTCGTTTGTAAGGATTCGGAAAGCGGCGGTGCCAAATTTGAATTCAGTCTTAAACCGGCTGAAGAACAGGAGGAGAAGAATGAAGTATATTAAGGAAATAAGAGAAGGCGAACAGGTAGTTGAGCATTATCTCTGCAAAAGCAGACAGACGTTTAAGTCAAAGAATGATAAGACATACCTTTCTCTTAAGCTCGCGGATAAAACAGGAACAGTGGACGCAAAGGTTTGGAATTTGAATAATGAAATACAGTCCTTTGCCGAAAACGATATGATAAAGATTGATGCTACGGCACAAATATTCAATAATGATATTCAGCTTAATGTCAAAAGAATAAGAAAAAGCCGTGAAGGTGAGTATGATCCGGCAGATTATATTCCGTCCACACAGAAAAACATAAAGGAAATGTGGACGGAATTTGTAGGATATATCAACAAAATTTCCAATCCGTATATCAAACAGCTTCTTGAAAGCATATTTGTGAAAAATGCTTATGTTGTTAAGGAATTTCCGGGACATTCTGCGGCTAAAAGCGTTCACCACGGATATTGGGGCGGTCTGCTTGAGCATTCGCTTTCCGTAACACAGATTTGTGAATTTATGTCCGATAAATATAAATATATTGATAAAGATGTTCTCGTTGCGTCGGCAATGCTCCATGACGTAGGAAAACTCTGGGAGCTTTCGGATTTTCCTCTTAATGATTATACAGATGACGGACAGCTTCTCGGTCATATTTATATAGGTGCAGAGCTTGTTGAAAAGACTGCTAATAACATTCAGGGATTTCCCGACAGACTTAAAACACTTATTAAGCATTGTATACTTGCACATCATGGTGAGTTTGAATACGGTTCACCTGTGCTCCCGAAAACGCTTGAGGCACATATACTCCATGCCGCTGACGATATGGACGCAAAGAGTAAGGTGTTTGAGGAATTTATTGATGCGGATTCAACAACAGGACCTTGGGCAGGCTATCAGAAGATGCTTGGCAGAAATATCCGCAAGACGGAATATTAATCGGAGGTTTTGCTTTGGATAAGGACAGACATACAATTTCCGCAACCGAACTGAGTAAGTTTCGGTACTGTCCGTATCAGTGGTATTATGAAAGAGTTTATGGCAGAAAGGAATTAAGACGGCTCGCTCTTGAAAGAAATGAAAGACTCGGACTTGAGGATTCAAGCGGTTCAAGAATAGCAAAAGGGCTTGATTACCATGACAGGAATTACAGAATGCTTTTGAGGAAAAAGAGAATAGCTGTTGTCATATTAATTTTGGCTGTCGTTGCTGTGTATGCGGCTGTTAAGAAAGGCGGTATGCTATGAAGCCTTATATTATTGCCGCCGTTGTCATTCTTATAATAGTAATTATATTTGCTTTAAATTCAGGCGGAGGCATCCGGGAAAAAAACAGGGTGCCTTCTCTTGCTATGTGGAAAATAATATATACTGATATGCACACAGATAACAGAAAAGCGGATGTTGTGTATTCTAAAATACTTCATTCGGATAAATACGATTTGCAGGGAAAGCCGGATTATGTATATAAGCATCGTATTACAGGAGAGTTGATGCCGGTTGAGGTAAAAAGCGGAGAAACAGAAGAAATTCATGACGGAGATTTGTTGCAGGTAGGCGCATATATGCTAATTATTCATGATTTGTATGGAAGGAAACCTAAAAAAGCATTGCTGTGCTATAAAAATAAATGCTTTGTAATAAAAAATACTTACGCTTTGCGTAAAAATGTTATCGATACAGCCGAAAGAATGAGAAAAATGTTGAAAACCGGCGTTGACGAACCTAATGCAAGTTTTGTAAACTGCCGTCCGTGTATATGCAACGGAACGGTGTGTCCGTTCAGTGAGGCTGACTATGATGATTAAGGAATGGTGAATTGATGATAGAGAAAAATAAAATATATACTGCCGAATGTACCGCACTTGGTTCGGAAGGTGAAGGCATTGTAAAAATAGACGGATTTACTGTGTTCGTTGAAGGAATTCTTCCAGAGGAAAAGGCTGAAATATTGATTACAAAGGTTAAAAAGAATTTTGGCTATGGCAAGGTAATGAACATAACAGAAAAATCGCTGGATAGATGTGTACCCGAATGTGTTTATGCCAAAACCTGCGGAGGCTGTTCAATACAGCATATGTCCTATCCTATGCAGCTTAAATTTAAGCAGAATAAGGTTAAGGATTGCATTGAAAGAATAGGCGGAATAAATTATGTCGATGTTCTTCCGACAGTTGGCATGGATAATCCGTGGCATTACAGAAATAAAGCACAGTATCCGGTCGGAAAAAATAAAAATAATGAAACGGTTCTCGGATTTTATGCAAAAAGAAGCCATAGAATAACCGATATAAAAAACTGCATGATACAGAATGAGGCCGCTGATGAGGTTATTGAAATAGTCCGCAACTTTATAGATGAATACAATATATCTGTATATGACGAGGAAAAGCATAAAGGGCTTGTGCGTCATGTACTTACGAGAACAGGATTTTCGACAGGAGAAATAATGACAACAATAGTTGTGAACGGAGATAAGCTTCCTCATGCCGAAGAACTTGTTAAGAAGCTAATGACTGTAAAGGGAATGGCTTCCATTGTGCTTAACATAAACAAGTCAAAAACAAACGTAATACTTGGTGATAAGTGTATTACCTTAAGCGGAAAGGATACAATTCGTGACAGTATAGGCAGAATTATGTTTGATATATCGGCATTAAGCTTTTACCAGGTAAATCCTGTCCAGACGGAAAAGCTTTATAAAATTGCGGTTGAGGCGGCTGAGCTCACAGGTAATGAAACGGTGTTTGATGTGTATTGCGGAATTGGAACAATATCGCTTTTTGCCGCACAAAAGGCCAAAAGTGTGTATGGAATAGAGATTGTACCGAGAGCCATTGAAGATGCAAAACATAATGCTGAAATAAACGGTATCGAAAATGCTGAGTTCGAGGCAGGAAAGGCAGAGGATATACTTCCGAGAATGTATGCTGAAGGAAAAAGAGCCGATGTGATTTTCCTTGATCCGCCGAGAAAAGGTTGTGAGATGTCTGTTATAGATGCAGTCTGCGGTATGCAGCCGGAAAAGGTTGTTTATGTTTCCTGCGATCCGGCAACATTGGCAAGAGATATGAAGCTGTTTGATGAAAGAGGATATAAAGCAGGAATGGTTCAGCCGGTGGATCAGTTCTGCCAGACGGGGCATGTTGAGACGGTTGTCTTGCTTTCCAAGGGCGAGGTCGACTCGAAAAAGATTCGGGTTGAGTTCTCTTTGGAAGATATGGATATGTCCGAATTTCAGGATGGGGCAACCTACACCCAGATCAAAGACTATGTGCTGGAGCATAGCGGGTTAAAGGTATCCAATCTTTATATCTCACAGATTAAGAGGAAATGTGGGATTGAAGTTGGCAAGAATTACAATTTGCCGAAGTCCGAGGATTCCAGACAGCCCATGTGTCCGCCGGAAAAAGAGAAAGCAATCCGAGAAGCATTCAAATATTTTGGGATGATCTAACATCCCGCAAAATGGAGGTTTCTTATGGATAGATTGGTTTCTTGTGAGTTTAACATGGATACCGCTTGTGTGGAACTGAAATTCTTAGATGGCAGCATGATTGCCATTGATACCATCGCCGTGGAGAATGAGGTTGCTGACAATATGTATCAGCGGTCAGAGCTGAACTATCTAATTTACAATGACCCGATTGGATATGCAGACCTTGTTTTGAACGGTGATCCCGAAATTTATCTAAAAACTGTAACTGAATGTAAACCCTTAGATTAAAACTCAGCCCTCTGCCTTTTCCTTGGCAGAGGGCCGTTTTTTGCTTAACAGTTATTGAGCATC